>Ga0078972_1000161_pt1 | contig 271780 bp, 230 predicted proteins | sample YelNatPaOPGAMG01_FD_67568 | JGI IMG/M metagenome (GOLD analysis project Ga0078972, IMG submission 67568) | Hot spring thermophilic microbial communities from Obsidian Pool, Yellowstone National Park, USA - OP-RAMG-01 (SPADES assembly) (version 2) | ecosystem: Environmental > Aquatic > Thermal... | reverse complement strand
GACCTTCCAAAACAATGGCTAATTTTTCTTCTGTTGTTTTAGTTGATTTATGCGGCATTGCATTCTCCTAAAATTAAAGTGTTAGAAAAATAATAAAAATGCCGCATAATTTTCACCAGATTCAGAGGCACGAAGTGGAGCGTAGCGAAACGTAGTGCCTCTGAATCAATCCTTTTCCTCTACTTTCATCCTCTCTCACTATTTGGGGTAGCAATATAAAAATTTATTCTCACTTTCCCGGTCTTTCTTTTAAATTAAATTATTAATCTTATTTCAATTTTTAAAAAACAAAACTCGTTAGGTCATTCTTTTTCCTGTTGTATGGAGGCTCGTAGGCGCTAACCCGTAGCTAAAATTGTATTGACAAAATAACTACTGACTTTTATTTAAAAAATTATCTTAGAATAATTTTCTTTTAAGAACAACTTAATGCAGAAGAACAAAGCCAATAATTACTAAAATGCCGAAAGCAAAAAAGTTTTACGATGCTGATATTTCAAAAAGTAAAAAATTAATTGAGTCCCTCCAATTATCAACAAATGACTACGGAGCAAATTCCCAAAAGATAGTTCTGAACTTGTTCAAGTAGTTTTGTCTTGCAAATCCTTTTGATGTTATCAAGATGAGTATTAGTAAGTTTTTGGCTTACTAAAATCAACCAAGCAGCATGGGGTTTAGTTAAATGCTTAATTTCCCAATTACTCAAATAACACAATCCTCAAAAACTTTATCATAAAAATCGTGATTAAGACAATGAATAAGGTCTATTTCATACCCATTAGTCGGTGTTTTTATACTGTATTCATACTTCTGTCTCGCTCCTGTCAGTCTCTGAATACGTTCTGAATCCGTTCTGAATACGTTCCGTCTCCGTTCTTTTTGATTGCTTTGTTGAAGTTATTTGAGAAATGCTAAAACCTCCCCTTTATTCATGAAGCATCGTTGGCACAATGCAGCTCTATCTAATATACTCCTACAGTAATATAAATTACCGCACAAAATTTATAACTAATTATAATTAATTTTTATGTTAAAATAAAGTAGAATGTTCACTTCATTAGTATTTCTATTTTGTTAAGACAGAAGCATATTACAATGTAAACCTTGCTCAAACTGACCTATTAAGATAAATCCCTTAAACTTATCAGTTTATTCTTAAATTTGTACTTCATGCTTTAAAATACAGTTTAGTGTAGATTTTTGTCTTATCTATAATTTAATCAACTTCCGTAAAACAAATGGAAAATGCAATTCAAACTTAGTCCTAATATCATAAGAATTATAAGTCGGAATTATTTTAAGAATCATTTTTATTTGAATCAATATTTCCCTTAATGAATAAAATACCTTAAGGCTATGCTGATTAAAGTGTTAAATCAAATCTTACTCCATAAACAAAAAAATAATCATTGGTACTAAATGTTGGATTTAAAACATATTGTATGTCCGGTTGAATTTTAAGCCACTTGGATAAGTAAAAAAGATACGTCAATTCAGTTATGTTTTCATATTCATGTACTTTAATATTTTCATAACTCATTTGCGCTACGTACTTGTTGCTATTGTGTATAGAGGCTATTGCTAATCCGATTATGTCATCATCCCGACCCGAAATTAATCCAGTGTAAATTAAGCCGGCACCAAAATATCCTTCTATCATGTTTACATTTCTATTAGCCAACCCAAGTCTACCAAATACTGCCAGACCTTTAGTTGAATTTTCACGTTCTCCAAAAATAAATTCTTCAGCGGATAAGTAAATTCCATAATTACCTTTTTGGAAAATACAGTTTCCATCAATCTCTGTATCTAAATATTTTTTGAAACTGCTTGAGTAATACCAACCTCCTATAACATAACTATAATAACCGGCATTAAATTTTTCTGATGAGCTTTCATAATTAAGCTCTGTTGAAATTAAAAATCCATCATTTTTATTTAAGATGTTCCCGGGTATAGCATCCATAATTGCAGTTTTTATATTAAAAGTTGAATTGATATTGTATCTTACTCTTAAACCAAAAGAAGTATTCGGAAATATAGATGGACCATTTATCCCTGTGTGTGAATATTCTGCTCCGATACCTTGTGAAGGATTAATAAAGATAGCAGAGGTTTGCCTGGTATCATACTCAGTATTAAGGTCGTACAACCCAACAAGAATTGATAAATTGTCATTAAGCAGATTTTGTCCTAACCACAATTCATATAATTTCAATGAAGGGGTTGCAGCAATATTGCTTATCCCTTGTGCTGTACAAACAAATTCATTAGGATCTATTCCATGAATTCTTAATAGGGATGCTTTTAATTTCAACCCATTCCAACCGGTGATGTCTTTCAAATCTAAATTTAAGATTAATTCAAAATTATCAATATATGTATTTTTATTTTTAATGTTCTTAGAAAAACCTGAAAATAAATCCCCTTTATAATTAAAGGTAATACCTTTAGTCAATTTATCAAACAATAACAAGTAATTTTCTTCTATATGGTTCTCATTTACCGAATCGGTTTGCGAAGGTAGATTAATCGTAAAAACAAATAAATAAAAAACTATAATTTTCAGTAACATTTCCATACCTTTTTAATTAAACATGAATAATTTACATGCTGCTTGATTTTGGCAATCGTCTTGCTCTAAAAGATTGTATATACTTTGCCGATAAATAAGACCCAAGTACTAATAATGCTGCTATAGTTTGTGCTAAAAGACCTTGCGTGTTTGGGAATACTGCAAACCATACTCCTGCCCACGGTGGAAGTGATATTTTAATTGGCGTAGTAGGCAACCAATTTGCTTGTTGCATTTCTTGCACGCTCTCTCCAACCATTACTAACAACACTATTCCAAGAAGAACACCAGTGAGGATAAGCATTTTTCTATAGGGCAAACGTTTGTGAGCAATGAAAGTAAGGAATGCAACAATCCCGCTAAGCAAAATTCCTATTGATGCACCAAATAATACAATGCCAGTTCCTGCTTCTAAGCGCAACTGTTGAAGGAACAAAACAACTTCAAAACCTTCACGGTAAATTGCCGTAAATCCAAGAAGTGCAAAACCCCGAAACATGTCATAACTACTGTTAATGTCAGAATTTTCTATTAAACGTCGTTTACGATTTGTATGAAAAGTAATCCAGCCTGTCCAATATACCTTATGAAAAAACCAATTCATGACTATTAGCAAAACGATAATAGCCAGCAGTCCGGTTGCTGCTTGAATATCAAGTTCCGGTAATGTGATAGCTGATAGTATAGCTACCACTATAAACCAGGTGGATAAGGTTGCTATTAAACCCAACCCAGTGCCAACTAAAATGCCACGTCCATAACTTTTTAACTCTGTTCTCTTGATGGTAGCTGATATTGTTGCAAGCACAAGAATGGCTTCCAGTCCTTCTCGAAAAACAAGTACTCCACAGCTCAAAATTACCTCAGCAGTATCTAATTTTTTATTTAATGGATCCGGTACTCCTGAAGCGGTTATAGCCTGCCAAGCTATTACCAAAATTATTAACAAAACACCTAACCAAATTAAAGTGAATTTGATTTTCTTGTTGTTCATCTGTAACACCTCTTTAAATGAATCTTGCTTTTTAATTTGTATTATAATTTTAATTTAGACTAAATCTTAATAGTAAATTATTACTGAGGTTAATAAAGTTCAATACCGTGAAAAGAGTAATTTTATATTCAAAAAAATAGTAGGGGGGTTAATATTTAAGTGGTATAATACCGCTTTCAATGCATGTAAGAATAAGTTGAGTGCTGCTTCTGACCTTTAATTTTCGCATAATGTTTCTTCGGTGGGTTAATACAGTAGCTTTGCTAATAAATAACTTACTGGCTATTTCAGTCATATTTTCCCCCTTAATGATTAATTCCAATATTTCTTTTTCTCTTTTTGTTAAAGTTTCGTACATGGTTCTTTTGGGAGTGTCATCATTTCCATTTATAAGATGCTCCATTACGTATTTGTATATTTCTTTGCTGAAATATCTTTTCCCCCTGTATACCAAATTTATGGCCCGAATAAGTTCCTTTTCCGTAGTCCCTTTCCCAATATAGCCTTCTAAATTAAGCTTCAATACTTGAAGTAAATTACGATTATTATCGATATCAAGCAGAACAATAATTTTTATATCTGTATAGTTTTCTCTTATTTGGGAAAGAAGCTGAACCGCATTTGTTCTTAAAATATCAATTTCTATAATGACTATATCAGGTTTTACTCTATTTATCTCTTGTAACATTTTATCTGCAGAAATACCAAATAATTCAAATTTTTTTATAGGCTGTAAAATACAGCGGATCGCATAATTCACAAGAAAATATTTATTTGCAATTAAAATTTTGATCATAGCTATAAAATAATTTTATTCTTATTAAGACTAAGTATAAATTATAAAATTATTCAGATATAAAAAAGTCTACTGCATTAAAAAGATGTCCCTTTTCATGAGAACTTGATTTATTATAATTACTTTACGTATGAGCTGCGCTGAAAATTTTAATGTACTATTGGTAGTTGTTCTATTTCTGCAACGGGGCATAGGTACGTCAGATTTTAACTCTGACAATGATTAATTTATTATTTCATTATAACAAGTTCTTGTTTTGGATTTTAGAAATGATAATAACTAAAATATTTAATTAACGTATTAAAATATGTCTAAATTAAAAGGGCATTTTACCATGGCATTGGTAAAATGAAATGGACACTAAAAAATTTCTTGTTTGACCCCATTTGAATTATTTTACTCATACTAACGAAACAATTGATAAAAAAATTCTACGTAATAAACACTATATTTGACTAAATAATAATGCGGATAATTTATTCTTTGAAAATTAGTTTCACACACCTTCCAAATTTTGAGGTGAATTATTATATAAATTTTTCTTTGTGTAATTCACTAAATTAGAAAAAATGGGAAAGATATTTTGAGATAAATTATATGCTTTATTTTAAAGGATTGAAATTTCATAGCACAGACAAATGTCTGTGCTATGAATATAACAAGAAAGGATAGAAAAGGTCTTTTTAGATACAGTTACTTAAGAAGTAACATTTTTTTAACCTGGATGTAATTACCAGCAGTAATTCTGTAAAAATAAACACCGGAAGTAACTTTAGCTCCAAGGTTGTTATCTCCAAACCAAGTAACAGAATAAACACCTGAAGATTTATTTTCATTTACCAAAGTTTTAACTAACTGTCCCAATGAATTATAAATTTTAATACTAACTACTACTTCCTTTGGAACGCTATAATTAATAACTGTGCTTGGATTAAATGGGTTTGGATAATTTTGGGTAATGCCAAACTCTTTTGGAGACAGACCAGATTTTTCAATGCCTGTAGCAGTACCGGTAGTAAAACTGAATATTTTACTCCAGCTGCTTGTTGCTGAAGTATTGGTAGCACTTACTCGCCAAAAATATGAAGTTTTTTCTGATAAATTTGCTAAGGTAAAGCTTGTATCAGCCAAGCCGGTAGTATCAACAAGGTTTGTTGAAAAGACTGCTGAATTAGATACTTGTAAATTGTATTTAAGTGCACCAGCTGATTTGTTCCAGGTAAGAGTTGGAGTTAGAGAAACATTAGTTGCACCTGAATCTGGTAGAGCTAAAACTGGAGCAGAAGGAGGATTAATAGTGGTGAATGCATATATTTTACTCCATGCGCTTGTTCCGCCAGTATTAGTAGCGTTTACACGCCAATAGTACAAAGTGTTCGGTGTTAAACCGGTTAAAGCAAAGCTTGTATCTGTAATACCTGCAGAATCAACTATAGTTGACGTAAATAATGAAGAAGTAGATACCTGTATTTGATAAGTAGCTGCGTCAGTTACTTTATTCCAATTTAATTTTGGAGCTAAAGCAACATTAACAGCACCAGAATCCGGCTGTGCTAAAACCGGGGCAGAAGGAACAGTTGTATTGCTATCAGCAAGTACAAAGACCGTGTTTGTTGTTAAGTCTGTAAATGTGTTAGTTGAAGTTATAAAACCAGTAGTATTTGCCGAACCTGTTCCGCCTAAGTTAATCCAAGTTCCGCTTCCTGTTTCAGGACCTTGCGCTATTCTTAATAAAGAAGCATTAGTAACTTCATCGCTTGTATCATAATTTAAAGTAACAGTTCCTCCCGTAAATGCTGAACCACCACTGCCTTCTGAAATTACATAATACCTTGTATTAGAAATATGTTTCAACGAAGAAGGTAGACTATTAACTGGAGGCACTGAGTTAAACATTTCTGCAGTATAACTCGAAGTAGTTGTTGTCGTTGGCGTAAGCATTAAAGTAACAGGTCGGTATATACCACCTTTTGCGATAGGGAAGAATAAAGTATCTGTAACATTATTATTTCGTTGATGCGACATAGGTCCTTCAATATAGGCAGTACTACTTCCGCCAGTAAGGGAACCAACCGTTCCAAGTGTAAGAAGGTTCGTTGATGTTGAAACAATCTTTCCACTTGTTAAAACAAGTCTATTTATCGTAACGGGGGAAGTCAATTGAACTGCAGTTCCGTTTGCAACTTCAAAAATAACATTTGAGGAAATAACCCCGGGAGCACCGATATCCATTGTTTGGTTCCTTCCAGAATTAAATTTCCATCTGGATATTGAATTAGATGATTTTAATAAAGCACCGCTGGCAGCAGAAATATTCCCATTAACATTCCATGTTACATAAGCACCGGTATTACTCGTACCACAAACATATAATTGACTCGTTCCGTTTGCATATATATTGCCGGATTGATTGATTGTATAAACTAATGCTGCACCGGAAGAGGTTGGTGACATAATTGCCGCATTATTAACAATTACATCTCCTTTTATCGTAATTGTAATAGGATTTCCTCCGTTAGCATTATTATTAGTCCACCTAAATTGAGAAGTTTTTGTGTTGTTACAAGTAATTGTTCCTCCAATAGTGTTTCCAGACCAGCCTAAATTAACTGAGCTACCCTGATTAGGACAATCCCAAGTAAAATTGTAGAAATTTTGATTTGCATTTGAAGGTGCCGTAGATACAACTCCGGTTATTAAACATGTAGATGTGGAATCCCAAGTTGATGTTGGAATGCTGCCTCCATCTCTTGCATGCCAATATGTACTTCCATTTGCAAAGTTTAATACACCTCCAGCCCCAACGGATACCACTCCACCGTTAGAATTAACACTTCCCGCTAAAATAGTGTCTTTTAAGGTTCCATAAACATTCATAGTTCCATTTACATATAAGTTTTTTGCTCCAATACTGGTTGTGGTAGTATTTTGAACAAATAACGTATCACCTTTGTTAATGTTTAATGTTGCAAGAGTATCAATATAAACAGAATCAACTGTAACATTAACATCAACATTTACAATATGACCACTGCGAATATGAATTACATTAGAAGGAAGCGCTGAAGTTGGAGCAGAAGGAGCAGGATTTACCCATTGAGTTCCATCCCAACGATACCACGTACTATTGTCGCTCCAGTTTCCGGATTTAAATGATATATAATCTCCAACTGACCCAGCAGGAGGAAGATTTTCCGAAGCATTAGCTAAAGCAAAATTACTAAGTGTTGTAAAATTTGTTGAAGAAGTTATATTACCAGTAGTAACAGCCGATCCTGTCCCGCCAAGGTCTGTCCAATTATTAGAAGCATCGCCTTCGGCAATTCTTAAATTAGATGGAACTGTAACAGAATCATCTGCACCATAACTAAGTTCTATTGATGCATCAGTAATATTTGCGCCTGCACTTTTTGATAATTTATAATATCTTGTAAGTGAAATTTTATTTAATGTCGATGCTAAAGTGTTAACTACAGGTGCCGAGTTAATAACTTCTGCAGTATAAACTGTAGGCGTAGCGGAATTTTGAGTAATGTTTAATATAACTGGGCGATAAACTAAATCCTTTCCAATAGGAAAAGTTAAGTTAGAGACATTTGCAGTAGCTAAAGTAAGTGCTAAAGGTCCGTTAATATAATTTGATGAACTTGCGCCTGTAATATTTGAAGTCGAACTTAATGTTAATAAAGTTGTATCTGATGTTGTAAGAATTCCATTAAGAAGGTTCAAATTACCATTAACTTGAACAGAGGTTCCTAATTTTACTCCAGCAGAATTATTAATTACCAGATTAGAATATGATTTTACAGTTGTATCAAGATTTATAGCTTTAGTACCGTAATATTCTAATGTGGAACCTGGACTTAAAATAAGATTTCCGCCGGTTGCATAAACGCTGTCCATAAATCTTATTTTCCCTGTTGAACTAACAGTTGCATTACCAAAATTTCTTGTTGTTGTAGAAGAATTCCCCACATCAAAAATTCCGTTAATAGTCATTGTTGCAGCAGGAGCATTAATTGTTCCACTACCACCGGTTGCGCAATTTAGCGTTCCACCAGCATTCACATTTAATGTAACTGTACCACCGGTAACAACAGTAGTGTCATAGATATTTTGACCGACATTAACAACAGCACCACTACCTATAGTAGTTGTACAAGTAAATCCATTAGCAACTGCTAACCCTAAATTAGCACCTGCACCCATATTTACTGTTCCATTGAAATTAAATATAGTGTTAGTAGAACCATTGCCGCTTGATGAACTTGAAGTTGCAATATTTGCATAAGGTAGACATGTCAATGTACGTCCGCTGTTTAATGTGACCGTACAATTTGTATTACCGCTATTGGATGTATAAATAGCCGAACCACCAGTGCCGCTAGTACCAGCATAAGTCATTGTAACATCTTGATCAAATGTAACCGAAGAAGTAGTAACATTTGACCCAGGTCTAATTCTTGCAATTCTGGTAGAACCGGTTCCTGTAAATGTTACACTACTTCCATAAATCTCAAAGCTAATAGCATCGGAACTATCTGAAGCTACATAACCAATTGTTCCGTTATTTTGAACTGTAGAACCATAAATCCTAACATACCTAATTGTGCTGCTCGGAAGGGTAACGCCGCACTTAAGCTGTCCGGTATTTTCAATATACAAATTATTACATGTTTTACCGCTTGCATCAACAGTAACAACCGTGCCAGATCTAATCCACACATTAGTTGTACTTGTTGGGGCGGAGGGCGCAGGGGTTGCATCTGTCCATTGACCTTGAGTTTGGCAAACGACCCAAGTACCTGATGTTCCCCAATTACCGCTCATTGCCGAGCCATAGTCACCAACTGCTTGACTATATAATCTTATTGTAAGAAATAACATTAAAAGAACTAAAGTTGTAAAGGACCTTTTCATAAGACTCCCTCTTACGATAATAAATAAATTGTCAGTTAATTAATTATTCAAATCGTTTTTGCGATTTGAAACTCTAATACGGCTATTATTATTTTTAGCTTTCAAATTAAAAATTTTAAAAAATCGATAATATTACATTTGCCGAACTATTTATCATCTTCTTTACAAAACACTTATTATTTTTCCCCTCACCTAACGCAGTCCTAATGTTATATCAAATAAAATTAAGTTACCGATTTAGGACGATGTAATTTGTGAAAAATTATATTAAGTAGCAAGTATTTTCATTAAATATTAAAACATTTTTACAATTTTTCAAAGTTTGGGCAAGTAACTTTTAAACCAAAGGCCTAAATAAATTAAGAAATTTTATAATTTTTACAGATTTATCTTTATAATTGCGTTTAACATTTATTTAACCGGAAAAATTATTTTGAATAATTTAAATAACCCAACACCAGTTATTTTTTCTGCTCTTGAGTTAGAAATGCGCTTTGGCGAACAAATTGTTTTGAACAAATCCTCATTAAGCATTCACGAACACGACCGTATTGGTTTAATTGGAAAGAATGGTTCTGGAAAATCTACTTTCTTGAAAATTATAGCTGGCATTACTCAGCCTGATGGCGGCAAAATTGCAGAAAGGAGAGACTTGGCTAAAGGTTTCCTTCCTCAAGATTTTACCTTAGACGAACGTAAAAATGTGTATGAAAACATTCTTACCGGTGCACAAAGGGAAATTGATTTAATTAAAAAATATGAACATACTAACTTTGATTCGTCCATTAAACATATTTTAGAGGAAAAAATATTAAGAATGGATTCTTGGAATATTGAATCAAGAATAACTCAGCTTATTCAAGCATTAAACGCTCCTGATGGAAGTTCGAGTATTTCTTCTTTATCGGGGGGAGAAAAAAGACGCGTTGCTTTATGTTGTGCTTTAGTTTCTAAACCAGATTTACTTATTCTTGATGAACCTACTAATCATCTTGATACAAAATCAATCGAATGGTTAGAAAATTTTCTTGCCACATACAAAGGCACTTGTATTTTTGTTACCCATGATCGCTACTTTCTGGATAGAATTGCAAATAGAATTGTTGAATTATCAGCGGGGAATTTTTATTCACATGCTGGAAATTATACAGAATACCTTGTTAATAAGGCTGAAAGACAAGAAATTCAAGAAATTGAGGAAAAAAAGCGTCAACAGTTTTTACGGAGAGAACTTGAATGGATTAGAAGCGGTCCAAGAGCACGTAGAACAAAAGCCAAAAGTAGAATAAATAATTTTATTGAACTCACATCTCAAAAAAAATTAGATGCTGAAATTGATGTGGAAATGATTATCCCACCCGCTAGTAGATTAGGAAAAAAAATTATCGAATTCAAAAATGTGGGAATGAAATACGGCAGCAAAGTATTGTTCGAAAAATTTAATTTTAACTTTGAACCCGGAAGAAAATTAGGCATTGTTGGTTCTAATGGCGTAGGAAAAACCACGTTCTTAAAAATGATCTTAGGTGAGGTTATTCCAACGTCTGGGAAAATTGATTTAGGCGATACTATTGAAATTAATTATGTCGACCAGGAAAGGCTCCTGTTAAATAATGAAGATTCGGTAATGAAGGCTATTGGCGAAGGCAGTGAAATTGTTAAATTTGGAAAACAACAACTAAGCGTCTGGTCTTATTTAAAGCGTTTTCTGTTTAACGATGATAGGATTAATACTTTAGTGGGAAGACTATCTGGCGGAGAAAAAAGTAGACTTACACTTGCCAAAATTTTATGTAACGGTGGTAATTTTTTAATGCTCGATGAACCTACAAACGACCTAGACCTTTCCACGTTAAGAATTCTGGAGGAATCTTTAATTTCCTTTGAAGGATGCTTGATTATTGTTAGTCATGATAGATATTTCCTCAACCGGGTTTGTAACGGAATTCTTGCTTTTGAAGGAAATGGTTCTCTTTACTTTAGCGAAGGAAATTACGATTACTACATCGAAAAAAAAGTGCAACGACTGATTGATTTAGAAGACCAAAAACAAAAGCAGAAAAAAGATGACTCCCGTATAAAAACAAAATCGAAAAAACTAAGTTATAAGGATTCACTTGAACTTGAGAAGATTGAAGAAAAAATAATTTCTGCTGAAACTGAAGTTGAAAGAATTGAGAATATTTTTTCTTCATCTGACTTCTATGAAAAATACGCTTCCAAATCAAGACATCTTAAACTTCAACTTGACGAGGCAAAAGAGATTGTAAAAAAATTATATGAAAGATGGGAAGAATTGGAAAGAATGAAAAATGAGCTTTCTTAAATGATTGAACTGTTGCATTATTTTAGTCTTCATTAAATAAAATTACAGTATTTCTGTTTAATAATATATTTTTATATTTGCATGTTGCAATGAAAAAAAATATTCACATAATTATAATATCGTTTATTTTTTCGGTAGTATTGTGGATTTCAATTTCACTATCGAATGATTATTACGCCACATTAGACGTGCCGTTAAGGCTTACTGGTTTTCCGGACGGATATACATCTGGAACACACCTTCCAGAATTTATTTCGGTTAAACTAAAAGCAAAAGGATGGAAACTTGTTGCTCTTGGATTGACTCAAAATGAAGAATATGTTGTACCGGTTGGCAATGAGGTGGGTAAAAGAACTTTGAATCTATCAAATTATTTTTCAGATAATCAATGGCTTTCTTCAGATGTTGAAGTAATTAATTTTTCCCCAGATAGTATAAACTTTTTTGTTGAAAAAATGGTAGTTAAAAAACTACCGATTATTCCAGACATTGGTTTAAAATTCAGAAATGGTTATGGATTGGCTTCACCGATGATAATGCAACCTGAATCCACAATTGTTCATGGAGCTGCTTCATTTTTGAAAGATCTTATGTTTGTTTCTACTCAAAGAATTGATTTTGAAAACCTTGATAATCAAGTTACTAAAACAATCCCTCTTGAAAAAATTCCAGGAATGGTTTATGAAAATCCAATTATAAAAGTTTATCTTAACATCCAAAAGATTGTAGAAAAGAACTTTGATGGTATTAGAATAAAAGTGCTTGATGTACCCAAAAACCAAAGTATATTACTGCTTCCCAACAAAATTAGCGTTGGCGTAAGAGGTGGAATTGATATTCTTGGAAGGCTTGATACCAGTCAGTTTAACGCATATGTGAATTACCGTGATGTTATTTCGGATACTCTTGGCAGTATTGTCCCTCACGTTAATATACCAGATAACACTATATTACAATTTATTAAACCTGACCAAATTAGATACATCATAAAAAAATTTTAACCAATGCGTTCTAACCGTGTTTTAGAATTTTACTATTAAAGAGATTTTTTTATTAGAAGGAATTAGTCTTAAAATGTTCATCAGTTTTGAAGGAATAGATTTTTGCGGTAAATCAACCCAAGTCGAGCTCTTAAAAAAATATCTTCTTAACAAAAACAAAAGAGTTGAAGTAATTCGTGAACCTGGAGGAACTGAGTTATCCGAGCTGGTTAGAAGTATTCTTCTTGATAAAAAACATTTTGCTATGTCAATTGAAACGGAAATATTTCTTTTTTCTGCCAGCCGTGCACAATTGGTAAGAGAAAAAATTAGACCTTACCTTGCTGATGGAATTTATGTAATTTCGGATAGGTTCCATGATTCAACTTGTGCATATCAAGGTTATGGCAGAGGAATTCCTCTGCAATCTGTAGAACACATCAATCGGTTGGCAATTGGAAACACGATTCCTGATATTACTTTTTTGATTGATATTCCAGTAGAGGTTGCTCATCAAAGGAAAGCAGCCAAAGAAGAAAATGAACTTGATCGGATTGAAACTACAAAAGGAAATTTCTTTGAACGAGTAAGAAACGGTTATCTTGAATTAGCTCGAAAAGAAAAAAGATTTAAAGTGATAGACGGAACAAAAACTGAATTAGAAATACATAAATTGATTATTGAAATTATAAATTATTCTGAAAAAGGGACCATTCATGAATTTTAAGAATTTTGGCAAATTACTTTTTGGTTTTACTTTAATTATTCTTTTCTCTGGTTTTTTTACCGGAAAAGATGATACCTTCTACGAAATTAACCGGAATATTGATTTATTCGGAAAAGTGTATAAAGAAGTAACATTTGACTATGTTGATAAAGTTGACCCTTCCGAATTTATGAAAGCCGGTATTAAAGGAATGCTTAGTGTTTTAGATCCTTATACTGTTTACATGGATAAAGAAAATAAGGAAGACATTGATCTAATTACTAATGGCAAATATGGCGGCGTAGGAATTTCAATTGGCGTAAGAGGAGATCTTGTAACAATTGTTGAAGTGATGGACGGATATTCCGCTCAAAAACAAGGTGTTAGAATTGGCGACGTTTTAATAGAAGCAGCAGGTAAAAAAATAACTCCACAAAATTTTGAAGACGTTTCCAGTTTAGTAAAAGGTGAACCCGGAACAATCGTTAATCTTAAAGTTCTTCGAAATGGAATAAAAGATACGCTAAGTTTTAATCTTGTCCGTGAAGAAGTTAAAGTAAAGAGCCTTGTTTATTACGGATTTTATCCAGCCAACAGTAATAATGTTTATTTAAGATTAACAAGCTTTAGCCGTTCCGCCGGAGATGAAATTCAAAAAGCTTTAAAAGAATTAAAAGCCCAGAAAGAAATTAAATCTGTAGTTCTCGATTTAAGAGGAAACCCTGGCGGCTTGCTTGATGTTGCTGTTGATATAGTTGATAAATTTTTACCTAAAGGGGACCTTGTCGTTTCAACAAAAGGGCGGGATGAAGATAGCCAAAAAAGTTACTATTGCACACAAGCTCCTATGCTTGGTAACGCAAGGCTTGCTATTCTTATTGACGGAGGTTCTGCATCCGCTTCAGAAATTGTAACCGGCGCTATTCAAGATCATGATAGAGGAATTGTTGTCGGAACAAAATCTTTTGGTAAAGGATTAGTTCAAACAATTGTCCCTCTTGATTACAATGCTTCAATTAAAATTACTACCGCAAGGTATTATACTCCTAGCGGAAGATGTATTCAAAAAATTGATTATGCAAAAGATAATAAAGCTGTTAGTGAAGAAGACTCTGTTATAAAAGGCTCTTATTATACGGATCACAAACGACATGTTTTCGGTGCTGGAGGAATTACACCAGACAGTACCGTAACAGACCTTATAGAAGGTGACATAACAAAAGATCTTCTTGCTAAGGGTTTGTTTTTCCAATTTGCGGATAGTTATTACTATGCACATCCTAAAGCAAATTTAAATTCTATAACCGATAACGAGCTTATGACTGACTTTGAAAAATATCTGAAGACTCAAAACTATGTTTTCCGATCTCCGGAACAGAAACAAGTTGATAATTTGCTCGCAGTGGTTAAAGGGAAAAAAGGTCAGGACAATATTGCTGCGGCTCTTGAAAATATTAACAATGAGTTTAGTAAACTTGGAAGCACTGAAATGAAAACCTTTAGAGATGAAATTATCGGTCAAATAAAAATTGAACTTGCGGATAGGTATTCTGGTACTAAAGGTGAAATTGAAGAAGAATTATCCTATGATGACCAATTTCAAACGGCTCTAAAGATTTTGAATAACGTAAATGAATACAATAAAATTTTAAACCTTAAATAATCTTAATATTATTTTAGTTGTACTAAATACTAAAGAATGTTGTTGCATTATTAAATAGAAATTATATTTTGCAGCATGTTGTATTCATATTTTCGAATGGGCAAGTATTATGAAGTGCTTCACAATCTTGTTTTTAAAATATCATTTTGTATCTCTTATATAAAATATTTTTGATTTTGTAGAGCACCCAACAGGATTTTTAAAATCAACTAACTTTTCCAAACCAATTAATCGCTTTCTTCAACTAAATGCTATCCATCTTGATTCTTTATCAAATATAAGCAAATAATAAATTCAATTTATTCGTAAAATTTGCAGTAACAAAATAATTCTAAATAGAAATTTCAATTCCAAATTTTAAATTGATGTCTAATTTTTTTTTATAGAATTCATAACATGAGAAATTCCAGCCAGAAAAAATTTTTATATAAAAGAGTTATTTAGATCGCTATAATGATGTATATCACTATCATTTAATAAATCAATAAATAGATTTGTTAAAAGTTTTAAAAAAACTTTCGCACTAAGAAATACATTTATATTACTTACCCCGTTGCCAAATAAAAATTAGTAACCAGGTTTGATTTTAGTTTAAAGTCAATTTGGCTTAATAAAATTTTAATGACATCTTTTAACCGGCAAAAGCTATGCGGATTAGATTAAAAGCCGGATATAAAAACTAAAAGTTTAAATATCCTAAAAATGGGTTGTATAATTTTAATTAATTGCAGCCATTTTTCGCAAAAATTTTCCCGGCTATAATTAGTTAATACTAAAAGGTAGATAATGGATAAATCAATACTGGATTATATATTGAAGATTCGTCTTCCTATAACCATTTTTGTAATTCTTGCTTCATTTACCATTACATATTTTGTTTCAAGACCAATTGATAACGGGGTTGGATATTCACCAAAACAGCCCATAAATTTTTCGCATAAACTTCATGCTGGTAAAATGGACATCGACTGCGAATACTGCCATACCGGTGTTGAGAAGTCCAGAAATGCTATGGTTCCTGCTGTTTCAACATGCATGAACTGTCATTCAATTGCCAAAAAGGACAGCCCAGAAATTGTTAAACTTCGTTCATATTATTTTAATAATAAAGCTCTACACTGGGTAAGAGTTCATCAAGTTCCGGATTTTGTTTATTTCAATCATAGCGTGCATGTTAATTCCGGAATCAAATGCGAAAGTTGCCACGGAGATGTTAAGCAGATGGATAGAATTACCCAAATGAATTCTTTCTCAATGTCTGATTGTTTAGACTGCCATAGAAACCCCAAAAAATATTTACCATACATTAAAAACGTTAAAAATGGTCCGGACAATTGTTATGCATGTCATCGTTAAATAGGAGCATAAATGGATTTACAAAATTCTATAAATAAAAAAATTGAACGTAAGAAATTTTTTATTTCGATTGCAAGTTTAGCAGCAGGATTTGCTTTGAAGAAGATTATTCCTTTTAAGTTTTGGGATAAAAAATCTTTTAGTGACGAATTGAGTAAGAGCAAGATGGAAAAAAAATTAGTAAAGATAAATTCTTTTGCTGTAAACAGAAATAAAATAGGTACCAAGAATGCAGAAAAATGATACTCAAAAAGAACTTGAAAAATTAGGAATGAGCGAACAAAAGGAAGAAAAAGACCCAAATTATTGGCGGAGTTTTAAGGAATTATTTCAAGATAAATCATTATTAGAATTAAAACGTCATGAATTTGGTGAAGGTGTAACAGAAGATTTTGATCCTTCAAATTTAAAAGGAATATCACGCCGTAAATTTTTAACTCTAGTGGGAGCTTCGGCTGCACTTGCCGCTGCCGGTTGCTCCGAATATAGAAACAAAGGAGATATTGTTCCTTATAATAAGATGCCTGAAGACGTTGTAGTTGGAAATTCAAATTATTACGCATCAACAAGCACTGCTTGTAGAACTGGTTGCGGTGTGTTAATAAAAACTCGCGAAGGTAGACCAATAAAAGTCGATGGTAATCCCGATCATCCTATAAGCAAAGGAAAAACTTGTGCAAAGTGCCAGGCAAGCATTTTAAGTTTATACGATCCGGAAAGACTCCAAGAACCAATGAAGAAAACTCAAAATGGAAGTTTTATTAACACAACATGGAAAGTAGTTGATGATGATATTATTGATTTGTTAAGTAAAGCAGAAGGAAGACAAATAGCAGTTATTACGCATACCATAAATTCCCCAACAACAAAAAAAGTACTTGACGATTTTGCAGAAAAATATCCTGGAGTAAAAATTTATTCTTATGAATTATTTGATGAACATCTTAGAGATTCTGCCTGGCGAAAATGTTATGGTTCTGGTTCTTTTCCAATCCTAAAATGGAATGAAGCAAAAATAATAGTTGGTTTAGAAGCAGATTTCCTCGGTAGCGAAGGTGATAAAGTTGAAACTGCAAGACTTTTTTCCGAAGGAAGAGAAGTGAACAATCTTGATAAGTTCAATAGGCTTTATGTTATAGAAGGTAATATGACCATTACCGGAATGAATGCTGATTACAGAATACGTCTCCGCCCCGATGCACAATATGAATTTGTAATGAGTTTGTTAAACGAAATTAGCAAACATGGTGTATCTATTCCTGCTAACATTTCTTTAAGGAGTTTTAATTTAGAATCATTTTCTGCAAAACATAATGTTTCTATTAAAAAACTAAATCATCTTATAAAAGACCTTTTAGAAAATCGTGGAAAATCTATAGTTTATGCAGGAAGAACTTTACCAGAAAAAGTTCACATAGCAGTGAATTTATTGAATGAAGTTTTAGGAAATACTGAACTTTACAGGAAAGACGTTTCAATTCATAATGTCATTTCGCTTTCTTCGTATGATGATTTTTCCAATTTGACACAACAAATTAAAAATGGCGAAGTAGCCGTTGTTATCCATTTTGATTCAAATCCAGTTTTTCATTTGCCAAAAGAATTGGATTATGAAAACGCCCTTAAAAAAGTTCCTTGTGTAATTAGCTTGACTGGTAATAAAAATGAATCTTCTTTAAACAGTAATTTTGTTCTTCCTATAAATCATGACTTTGAATCATGGGGCGATTTTAAGACAAGGACAGGTTTTTATTCGATGCAGCAGCCTGTAATTGACCCAATATTTAATTCACGTCAAAAGGAAGCTATTCTTCTTAATTGGATAAACGGCAAACCTGTATATTATGATCCAATGGTTTATCATAAGTACCTTAAGCAGAATTGGCAGCAAAATATTTATCCAACAACTAAATCTAAACTTAGCTTTAATGAATTTTGGAATGCTGGATTACACGACGGAGTTATATTTATTGATGAATCGGTTTCAGGATCGACTACTTTCAACACTGATGCTTTGTCAGTTCTTGATCAAGAAAAATCTGATAACTCAACGTATGTGCTGTTATTGCGAGAAGGTTATCAGTCTGGTGACGGCAGATTTTTAAATAATGGTTGGATGCTGGAACTTCCACATCCTGTTTCAAAGGTAACGTGGGACAATTATGCAGCAATTTCAAATTCAACAGCTAAAGCATTAAATGTAAAATCTAATGATGTTATTTCTATAAATACTCCAGGAACGAATCTGAAAATACCAGTTTTTATTCAACCCGGCGCAGCAGATAACACGATTGCAATTGAATTAGGATTTGGAAGAAAAGTTGTTGGAGTTGTAGGTGAGGGAGTGGGTTTTGATGCAATTCCTTTGATGAGTTATTCGAATAGTCATTCGCCCTGGATAATAAGCGCTTCAAACATTTTAAAAACAGATGAAAATTATAAGCTTGTTTCCACAATAGATCACCACATGATGGAAGAAGTAAGAGAAAAAAATATTGCAGAGAAAAGGAAGATTATTCAAGAAGGAACAGTAAAAGAATACAAGAGAAATTCAAAATTCTTAAGTAAAAAAAATGAGAAAAATAATCTAAGTATTTATAATGAACATGACTATCCGGGTGTAAAATGGGGTATGGTTGTCGATTTAAATAAATGCATCGGTTGTGGAGAATGTGTGGTAGCATGTGTGGCAGAAAATAATATCCCTGTTGTTGGTAAAGATCAAGTAGCTGTTAGCAGAGAAATGCAGTGGTTAAGAGTTGATAGGTACTATTCCGGTTCAATTGATGATCCGAAGGTAAGCAATGAATTGATGCTCTGTCAGCAATGCGATAATGCGCCGTGCGAGAATGTTTGCCCAGTTGCTGCAACAACTCATAGCCCGGATGGTTTAAATCAAATGGTTTATAATAGATGCGTTGGTACAAGATATTGTTCAAACAACTGCCCGTATAAAGTAAGAAGATTTAATTTTTTTAATTACAGAGATCATTTTAAGAATGGATACCAACAAAGTAATTTATTAAGCTTGGTTTATAACCCAGAAGTTACAGTTCGTTCAAGGGGAGTAATGGAAAAATGTACTTTTTGCATTCAAAGAATTATGGAAGCAAGGTCTGAAGCAATAAAAGAACATCGTCCGTTAAAAGGTTCGGATGTTACCACAGCTTGCCAAGATGCTTGTAATACAAATGCAATAAAGTTTGGAGACATAAACGATAAAGAATCGGAATTTTATAAATTCAGAGAACATGAATTAGGATATTACGTTCTCGAAGATTTAAATACAAAACCAAATGTTACATACATTGCAAAATTAAGAAATACTGATGCGGAGGAAATATAGTGACTAATGATTATTCCGTAGATATGGTAATTGTAGAGGGGAATCCTAAATTAAGGGATATCGATGAAGCAGTAATTGCACCAATAGAAAAGAAGGCTTCTAAAAAATATTTTATCGCCCTTTCAATTACAGGAACATTATTAATGATTGGTGCGGTTTGTATTACGTTAACATTTTATTATGGAATTGGATTGTGGGGAAATAACATACCAAATGCTTGGGCTTTTGCAATTACTAATTTTGTTTTTTGGATAGGAATAGGACATGCAGGGACATTGATTTCGGCAATTTTATATTTATTACGACAACACTGGCGAAACGGTGTGGCAAGGTTTGCTGAAGCAATGACGATTTTTGCTGTAATGTGTGCTGGGATTTTTCCAATAATTCATACCGGCCGCCCTTGGCTTGCTGGTTATCTATTGCCATATCCAAATCAACATTCAATCTGGCCGAATTTTGTCTCGCCATTGGTTTGGGATGTCTTTGCAGTCTCTACTTATTTTACCGTTTCTTTAATTTTTTGGTATATAGGCTTAATACCAGACTTTGCTACGCTTCGTGATAAAGCAGTAACAAAAGCCAAAAAATTTATTTATTCATTCTTTAGTTTGGGATGGCGTCATTCTAACAGGCATTGGAGGCATTATGAAAAAGTATATATGATATTAGCTGGGATAGCTACTCCACTTGTTCTTTCGGTTCACACGGTAGTTAGTTGGGATTTTGCCGCTTCTATTATTCCGGGATGGCATTCAACAATTTTCCCTCCTTACTTTGTTGCTGGGGCAATTTTCTCTGGATTTGCTATGGTAAGCACTGTGTTAATTTTTGTTAGAAAAATTTTTAACATGGAACACATAATTACTCTTAATCATATCGAAAAAATGAATCAAGTAATTCTCCTAACGGGTTCAATGGTTGGTTATGCTTACATAATTGAGTGGTTTATGGCTTGGTACAGCGGCAGTACATTTGAACTTTTCGAAACAGTGCACCGAGCTTTTGGAATTTACGGATGGGCTTATTGGTTAATGGTAAGCTGCAATGTGATTTTCCCTCAATTATTCTGGTTAAAGAAAGTAAGGAGGTCAATTCCAATTACACTTGCAATCGTAATTCTTGTTAATGTAGGAATGTGGTTCGAAAGATTCGTGATTATAGTTTCCTCATTATCTCAAGATTTTTTACCAACAAGCTGGGCGGCTTTTGTTCCTACAATTTATGATTTTGGAATTCTCTTGGGAAGCTTCGGGTTATTTTTTACTCTGATCCTTTTATTTGCTAAAACATTACCGGTAATTTCTATTTCAGAACTTAAAGGTGTTATGCGCGATGCTCAGCCTACCCATCAAGGAGTTGATCATGAGTAACAACCAAAAACAATTATATGCTATAGGCGCTTTATTCGATTCTCCGGATAAAATAATTTACGCTGCAAATAAAATTCGAGAAGCTGGCTTTGTCAATTATGATGTCAATACACCTTATCCTATACATGGAATGGACAAGGCGATGGGACTCAAATCTTCTAAGATTGGTTATGTTACTTTATTTGCCGGTTTTTTTGGTGCATCGTTTATACTTTCATTTATGTGGTGGACTCTTTCAGTTAGTTATCCACTTGTTATCGGCGGTAAACCTTATTTCCCTTTACCTGCATTTGTTCCTATTACTTTCGAATTTACAGTACTTTCAGCCGTAGTTTCAACCGCAATTGCTCTTATTGCTGTTGCTTTTAATTTCCCTTACAATTCACATCCTTTACATGATAGCTATTACATGAAAAATGTTTCATCAGATAAGTTTGGAATTGTAATTGAGGCGATAGATGAAAAATTTAAGAAAGAAGATACTGAGAATTTACTTAAAAGCCTTGGAGCATATTTTACAGAGTTAATTTATAAACCAGAAGAAAAAACTTTTAAAATATTTGAACCTAAGTTTTTAGCTTTCCTACTAATTATAGCACTTATAACATCTGGTTCAACTTACGTTACTTTGAATAAACTTATGTATATGCCTCCGTTTGATTTTATGCTTCATCAAAATAGAGGAAATGCTCAAGCAAAAAGTAACTTTTTTTATAATACTCGCGAAATGCGCAATCCTGTTAAAGGCACTGTTGCTCAAGGTTATATTCCTTATCCTTTTAATGCCACAGATTCAACTGAATATTTTGCCGACCCACTTTTGCCAACAATGGAAGTATTAAGACTTGGGCAAAAGAAGTTCTTGACATTCTGCAGTCCTTGCCACGGTAATTATGCTGATGGAAACAGCAGACTTCAAGGACAGTTTCCACCAGGTCCCACTTTACATTCACAACAAGTTATTAATTACAGTGACGGAAAAATTTATAATATAATTACAAATGGACAAAATGTTATGCCTTCGTATGCGCGTCAAATTAACAGTAATGAAAGGTGGGCAATTATAAATTATATTCGTGTCCTTCAAAGAGCACAAAACCCAAAGCCTGAAGATTTTTCGGCAATTAAAGAAATTAAAAAGGAGAATGATGATAATGCCTCTAATTGAACTTCAACACACCGGCTATATCAAAAAAGAATTACCAAACAGCTTTGTTAAAATCGGATTATCACTTTTAGTTATTGGTATAGCTTTAGGAATTTTGAGTTATATTTTTGAGCCGGCTCGTGCTGTTTATGGTTATTTAACATCATTTATATTTTTAGTTACTATTGGAATTGGCTCATTATTTCTTGTTGCTTTGGAATATGTTGCTGGAGCGGTATGGAGTGTTCCTTTTAGAAGAATTGCAGAATTTTTTTCTTCAATTATTCCTTTCTTGATTATTTTAATTATCCCCTTATTCTTTGGAATGAATAACCTATTCACTTGGACTCACCCTAATGTTGTCGCTAAGGATGTTATCCTTCAAAAAAAGGAAATGTATTTAAATATTCCTTTTTTTATAATAAGAAGCATTGTAATTCTTTTACTTTGGAGTTTATTTTATTTTTTAATTACCCGAAATTCAAGAAAGCAGGATTTTAACGGAGAACAAAATTTAACTTCAAGAAATATTAAGCTATCTGCAGTTTTTATTTTAATCTTCGCTTTTACAATTTCAATCTTTTCATTTGACTGGCTAATGAGCATGGAACCACATTGGTATTCAACCATCTTTGGAGTTTATTTGTTTGCCGATGCAGTTTGGGTAAGCTTTGCAGTTCTAACATTATCTTCTGTTATATTGTATCAAAAAGGCTATCTAACCAACAAAATAAAAAAAGATCACTTTTACAGCTTGGGTACATGGATGTTCGCATTCACAATATTTTGGGCATACATTGCTTTTTCGCAGTATATGTTGCAGTGGTACGGAAATCTTCCCGAAGAAATTATTTATTATACTAATAGATGGTACGGTCCGTGGAAAGCTTTTTCACTTGGATTAGTTATTGCTCATTTTATTGTGCCGTTTCTTATTCTTTTGCCTCGAAGGTCAAAGACAAATTTTGCAATCCTAAAATTTGCCGCTATCTGGATAATTGTCGTTCAATTTTACGATGCTTATTGGCTCGTTATGCCAGAAATGATAAACAATGGTTTTAAGTATAACTTTAGTTTATGGGATTTTACTTTTCCAATTGCAGCAGTTGGGCTTATAATTTTTTTATTTGGAAGAATGGTAAAAAAATATAATCTATTTCCAATCGGCGATCCTAAATTAAAAAGAACTTTTGAATTTTATCTTTAGTAAAAACGGAAGTTGAAAATTTTTATGAAAAATAAAAAAAGAAAAAATATTTTTTTTGATAAGCTGAAAGAAAAGCCAATAAAATTACTTGCTATAATTTTTCCTTACATACTTATTATTGGCATTGCAATCGGGATGTATTATCTTGCAAAAATTAATTTGATCGAAAGAAAAACAATTTTACCGGCGTTACCAGACAGCCTTGCCACTTCGCCTACGGATTTACCATTGATAATGCCATCAAATCAAACTAAAGCAGATGTCTTTGCATTGAGTAAACCGTCCGATTCTTTAATAGCAAAAGGAAAATCATTGTTTATGAATAACTGCGTTTCTTGTCATGGTGCAGATGGGAAAGGAGATGGTGTTGCTGCCGCTGCTTTAAACCCTAAACCAAGAAATTTTACAAGCAACCAGGGTTGGATAAATGGTCCTAAAATTTCAGAAATATTTAAGACATTATCGCAAGGAATTAAAGGAAGTGCAATGGTTGCCTTCGATTCTTTTTCTCCAGAAGATAAATTTGCTTTAGCTCAATTTATTCGTTCTAATTTCGTTCCTAACCCTCCACAAGATTCTCAAGATGAACTACTTGATTTGCAGAAAACATACAATTTAGCTGAAGGCGGACATAACCCAGGGCAAATTCCCATAGAAGATGCAATGGTTTTAGTTTATCAAGATGGACTAACAAAGCGTGAACATATTCTTCAATTGTTGAATAGGATTTCACAAGATTCTGATAATTACGGCGCAAAAATTTTTAAGAATGTTACCGACAATAAAATTAAGGCATTAACTGCTCTTGGTTCTACAGACGAATGGAAAAACAACGAACAAGTTTTTGTTGATATTATTGTCAACGAGTTAAATGATGCCGGCTTTAACTACAAAGTCCATCGTTTGTCGAATAATGATTGGGATTCATTTTATGATTATATGAAAAAGTTATTTTGAATTATGAACAACAAAATGAAAAACAAAATTAAAATTTGGTTTTTAGCTTCTTTACTCATCGCTTTTTCTTTTATTGCGAAGGCAGCAGATTATAAAGACAAAGTAGGTGTTAATGAAAGGCTTGGAGCTTCAATACCCCAGAATATTTCTTTTTATGATTCGAATGGTAATAAAGTTTTACTTGGAGAATTAATTAAAAAACCAACAATAATAGATTTTGCCTATTATAGATGTAAAGGTATTTGTACGCCGCTTATGTCTGAATTGGCGGACGTTGTTAATAAAGTAGATTTGCAGCCCGGCAAAGATTATAATATAATTTCTATTAGCTTTAATCCTAATGAAACAATCAAAGACGCTGCTGATAAAAAAGTGCAGATGATGAATCTGCTTAATACAAATATTTCTGATAGCGGGTGGAAATTTTTGATAGGTGATAGCGCTGCTATAAAAGCTGTTACCGATTCAGCAGGTTTTAACTTTGAACGGGAAGGAGATGCCTTTCTTCATTCCGGTGTTTTAATTTTTGTCTCTTCTCAAGGCAAAATATGCCGTTATTTAAAACCTGATTACGATTATAAAGGAAATTTTAAAATTCTTCCATTTGACTTTAAGATGGCAATTATTGAAGCTTCAAAAGGAGAGGAAATTCCTGTTGTTGAACAAGCATTAAAATATTGTTTTACTTATCAACCCAAAAATCAAAATTATGTTTTTGATGCATTCAAAATTTCGGGTATAGGTGTAATTCTTGGAGTATTAATAATTTTCATTTTTGTTGTTCGAAAGCCAAAAAAAACTTTTGCAAAAAATAATTATATGCAGTCAAAATTAAATAAAATGGTCTAAAACATTCTGATTGTCAATATTCAAAATATGGCGAAAAAAATTAAATGATTTTTCCGTTAGAAAATTTTTTATTGGGTTAAATTATAAAATGAAAAAAAATTTTTACATTATTTCTTTTTTGCTTTTCCTATGCCCGATTTTTTTACATGCAGAAAAGATATATCAAAAGGCTGATGTTGTGCAGCATGTTGGTGCTTATCTGCCTTTAAATCTGTACTTTGTTGACGAAGCAGGAAAAAAGGTTCTTTTAAAAAATTTAATAAATAAGCCAACAGTTTTAGACTTCTGTTATTATAGGTGTACAGGTATCTGCACTCCATTAATGGTAGAACTTGCTGATGTAATGACTAAGTCCAATTTGGAACCAGGTATTGATTACAATGTTATTAGTGTTAGCATTGATCCTTCTGAAACATATAAAATGGCAGAACAGAAGAAAAACACTATGCTTCTGCTTATTGATAAAAAAGTACCTGAATCTGCTTGGAAATTTTTAACGGGAGATATAACTACTATAAAAGAACTTACAAAAGCAGCAGGCTTTTATTACGTAAAAGAAAATAATACTTTTCTGCATAAAGGAGTTTTAATTTTTATAAATAATAATGGCAAGATATGTTACTATCTCCGCCCAGGATATTCTGCAAAGGGAGATTTTTCAATATTGCCGTCAGAATTTGAAATTGCCATCAATGAAACTTCTAAAGGTGAAGTAATTGCTTCCCTTTCAAAAACTCTACAAACTTGTTTTACGTATAGGCCTAAATCAAAAGGATTGTTGGTATTTGGTGTAATTTTTTTAGTTGGAATAATTTCGGTTTCTACAGTCTTGATAATAATAAAAAGAACAAACGTGCCAGTTCCGAAAAAATCTTTTGAAGGGACAAACACACCGTTTAATGAAATTAGAATATAAAGGTAAATATTTTATGGCTAGCGATACATTAGGAATAGATCATAATGGATATGAAAAAAGCTATTTAGAATATGAAGGAAAGCATAATGGAATTTGGGGTTGGCTTCTTTCTACCGATCATAAGCGGATAGGTATTCTATATCTAATGGCTATAATCAGTTTTTTTGTTGTGGGTGTTACTCTTGGTTTTTTAATTAGGCTGGAACTACTAACTCCGCAAGGTACAATAGTAAGTCCTCAAGCTTACAATGAATTTTTTACTGTGCATGGTATAATTATGATTTTTATTGTGGTTATTCCAGTTATACCTGCAGTATTTGGAAATTTCTTTTTACCTATTATGCTTGGCGCAAAGGATGTAGCTTTTCCGAGACTTAATCTTCTTTCGTGGTATTTGTATATAATCGGCGGAACATTAATTCTTCTATCTTTAGTTCTTCCTGGTGGAGCTGCTGATACAGGATGGACTTTCTATGTGCCTTATAGTGTTAGAACTGGCACAAATATGATTTTTACACTATTTGCTGTTTTTATTTTAGGTTTCTCTTCAATTTTAACTGGGCTAAATTTCCTTACCACAATTCACCGTTTAAGAGCACCGGGTATGAGCTGGTTTAAGATGCCATTGTTTGCTTGGTCATTATATGCTACTTCATGGATACAAGTTATCGTTACGCCAATTGTCGGTATTACTCTTTTAATGGTCATAGTTGAAAGAGTTTTTCACGTTGGAATATTTGATCCTACGCTAGGTGGGGATCCATTATTATTTCAACATATGTTTTGGATGTATTCCCATCCTGCTGTATATATAATAATTGTTCCAGCAATGGGAGTAATATCTGAAGTAATTCCAGTTTTTTCTAACCGGACAATTTTTGGATATAAGTTTATTGCTTTTTCAAGCTTGGGAATTGCACTTTTTGGCTCTCTTGTTTGGGCGCATCATATGTTTGCAACAGGAATGAGCGATACTGCGGAATTTGTTTTTTCTCTTCTAACATTTCTTGTGGCTATTCCTAGTGCAATTAAAGTTTTTAATTGGACGGCAACATTATATAAAGGTTCCATTGAATTAGAGCCACCAATGCTTTATGCACTGGCATTTATATTTTTATTTGCAATAGGAGGACTGACTGGTGTTATTCAGGGTGCTCTTAATGTCGACCTTTATTTAACGGATACATATTTTATTGTTGGACATATTCATTATGTGGTTTTTGGAGGCACAGGTTTTGGTTTGTTTGCTGCTTTGCATTATTGGCTGCCCAAAATGTTCGGTAAAATGTACAATAAAAAAGTTGCCAAGGTTGCTTTTTGGATTGTTTTTACTGGCTTTAATGTGCTTTATTTCCCATTCTTCATCCTTGGTTGGATGGGAATGCCGAGAAGGTCATATCATTACCTTCCTCAGTTTCAGCTTTATCATGTTATAGCAACTGTAGGTTCTTGGATATTGGTTATAGGGCTTGCTTTAATGCTTGGTAATCTTTTAAAATCACTAATAAGTGGTAGAGATGTTTCCGAAAGGAATATTTGGGGTGGTGAAACGCTCGAATGGTCAGTTGAAACTCCGCCGACTTTTGAAAACTTTAAGGATGTTCCTAACGTGATTAATGGTCCTTATGAATATAAACAAAATGAGTTGGTTACAAATTAAGTAATAGTTTTTTCTTAATGCCAAATTTTTTATGGCATAATGTATAAGTTGAAGTCATTTTATGAATAAAATTAAAAGGAAGTTAAGTGAATAATATAGAACATGCAGAATCACAGGCTCTTCACAGAGACGATGTTCGCAGCAGGATGGGAATGTGGCTTTTTCTTTTTTCAGAACTTCTTTTATTTGGAGGTCTCTTTCTAATGTATTCGGTTTACAGATTTATTCACCAAAAAGATTTTAGCATTGCCTCAAAAGAAATGAATACCTTTTTGGGAACTTTAAACACTATAATTCTTCTTACAAGCAGTTTAACAATGGCTCTTTCTATTACTGCAATAAAAAGAGGAATGAAAAGACTTTCCATATCTTTGCAGCTGATAACAATTTTATTCGGACTTGCATTTCTCGTTAATAAATTTGTCGAGTGGTCTGCAGAATTTCATAAAGGCAATTTCCCAGACTCAAGCGTGATGCTTAGTAAACCGCCGGGTCAAATACTTTACTTCGGTCTTTATTATTCGATGGTTGGGTTGCATGGTTTGCATGTTATCGCGGGAATGTCCATTATCTGTTTTATGATTTACTTCACTATTAAAGGACATATAAATGAAAACAATTATGTTAAACTAGAAGCAGCTGGACTTTACTGGCACCTTGTTGATATTATTTGGATCTTTCTGTTTCCGCTATTTTATCTTATAACGTAAGGATTTGTTCTATGCAAAAAAATGAAGAAAAATCAGAAGAAGCATACAGTTACGGGATTTATATTCTCGTTTGGCTTGCCCTGATTTCATTAACAGGTTTAACTGCTGTTATTGCAGGTATAAATTTTGGTAAACTAAGTATTGCCGTTGCACTAGTTATAGCAACAATAAAATCTTATTTAGTATTAACAGAATTTATGCATCTTAAATCAGAGGGAAGAGAGTTTAAGGTTTTTATTTTTGTTGCATTAATTTTTCTTTGCATATCCTTTACCCTATTATTTACAGATTATTCTTTTTTTGTAAGGTGAAATCTTATGTTTGCTGACGCTTCAAATTTTGTAGGGCAGGTAGATAGTACTTTTATATTTATTGTTGCCATTTGTGTTTTTTTCTTGATTCTTATTACAGCTATGATGATAACTTTTGTCATAAAGTACAACATAAAAAAGAACAAAAAAGCGGTAAATATTCATGGAAGCGTTCTGCTCGAAATTACATGGACTGTCGTACCAACTTTACTAGTTCTTGTTATGTTTTGGATGGGATGGACGGGTTACAAATCAATGACTGAAGCACCAAAGAATTCTATGGTGATTGATGTTTTTGCTCAAATGTGGAGCTGGTCTTATAAATATCCCAATGGCGTTGAAACAGATACTTTGTTTGTGCCTTTGAATGAACCAGTAAAAGTCCTACTTCATTCTAGAGATGTAGACCATTCATTTTATGTTCCCGCATTCCGTATAAAAAAAGATGTTATTCCTGGGAGAACTAATACGGAATGGTTCTTACCTACCAAGGTAGGCTCTTATGATGTATTTTGTGCTGAATATTGTGGACTAAGGCATTCTTATATGTACAGTACCATTGTTGTCCTTCCAGAAAAACAATATAACCACTGGATGTCAATACAAATGAAAAGGCAGAATATTGTAGCAAATAATTTTTCAAAATCGGCTAATTTATAATATGCAAACAGCTATAATTAATGCAGAAAAAATAAATATTACCTCTACACTTAAAGATAAAATAAATATTGTTTTTGAGTTGACAAAACTAAGAATTACTTTTTTTATAACACTCACTACTATTCTTGGCTTCATCTCTTTTACTGGTAGATTTACTGAAGGCATTATAGCGCCTGTTATCGGTATAATGTTACTATCTTCTGGCTCAGCGGTTATTAATCATTATCAAGAACGAAATACTGACGCTTTAATGGCGAGAACTAAGCGCCGTCCGATCCCCTCCGGTAAAATATCGAGTACCAATGCTTTAAAATTTGCAATAATTCTTGTCTTAAGTGGTTCAATTGTTCTTATTCTTGGTACTGGGTTAAAAACTCTTGCTCTGGGTCTGTTGAATTTGTTTTGGTATAATTTAATATATACACCTCTTAAAAGAAAAAACGCACTCGCAATTGTACCAGGTTCGCTAGTAGGTGCACTGCCACCTATGATTGGCTGGGTTTCTGCCGGAGGGAATTTAACTGATCCTCGAATTTTAATACTTTCATTTTTCTTTTTCATCTGGCAAATTCCGCATTTCTGGCTTCTTCTATTAATATTTGGGAAAGATTATGAACAAGCTGGTTTTCCAACTTTAACTCAGGTATTCAACCTTGACCAGCTTTCAAGAATAACTTTTATTTGGATAATGGCTACGGTTGTAACTTGCATGCTTATTCCCATGTTCGGGATAGTTAAGAATATTTATATAGTATTAGCTTTGCTAACAGCAGGGTTGTGGCTTTCTTGGAACGCAGTTAAATTATTAAAAGTGACCGATAAAAAGATTTTGTTTCGTTTTGCATTTAAGGAAATTAACCTTTTTGCTGTTTACGTAGTTTTAATTTTATCTATTAATCAACTTTTAATTTAATTATATGATTTAGAGAAAAAGAAATGAATATACTTGATAAATTAGTAATACCTCTTTCACCAGAGCATTTAAAACTTCTACATTATATTGCCATACTTATTTCTTTTTTATTTATCCCGTTTATCTCACTAATTATAGGCGGGACTTTTATTTCTCTGTATTTCGAATTGAAGGGAATAAAAAAAGGAAATGCAATGCATCTCGAATTTGCAAAAGATGTAATAAAAATTGCAACCGTTAACAAGAGTATGTCCATTATGCTCGGCATACTTAGCTTGTTTACCTCAATTTTAATTTATGTACAACTTTTTCATTCAGCTGATTTTGCCACTGTTAATTATCTAACTGGTGCTTTTATATTTGTCTCAATTGGTTTTGTACTCATTTATACTTATAGATATTTATTAAACCTTAATGATATTTTCCATTCAATAAAGAGAATAGACCTTAGTGATAAAAAAGTATTAGACGAAATTTCTAATTTCGAGACTAAAAGCAAAAAGCTTAGTTCTAAATCGGGCAAATTGGGGCTAATTTTTATTTTAATCGGTTGCTGGCTTTTTGTTGCGGGTATTACAGTTTCCTTTATGTCACCAACATGGGGAAACTCAAATATGATAGAAATATTATTCTCTGAACATGTTATAAGTAATTTTATGACATTTCTTTTAATGGCTTTTGCATTTACTGGAGCCACTTTGATGTTTGCGTTTTTTTATTGGGAAGGTGGTAGAAAAGATCTTTCAGATGATTATAAAAACTACATCAAAAAGATTTGTATATATTTAACTTTTGGGGGAACAGTGTTACTTCCTCTATTTTTTCTTATTAATCTAGTTTCTATTCCTAATAATGGATTGTCTTATTCTGTTTTTGCTTTCACTACAGTTGCGTTACTTTTAATTTTCTTGGGGTTTCTCTATTTATATGCTATGTACAAAAATTCAGATACTAAATATAGCGGACAGCTTTTCTTTGTTTTTTTATTTGCAATTCTTGCTTTAATTATCAAAGACCAAATGGCAATAGAAAATGCAACGCAAATTCAAACTGAAATTCTTGCAACTAACTTTGAAAATGATATGGCTAAGCTAACAGGAGAGAATACTACTCCTAAAATTAGCGGAGAAGACATTTATAAAAATATTTGTTCTGCATGTCATAGTTTTGATCATAAAATTGTGGGACCTCCATACAAACTTACCTTGCCTAAATATCATGATGACGTGGACAAACTTGTTAAATTTATTTTGAATCCAACACAAAATAATCCCGGCTATCCGCCAATGCCTAATCCAGGATTAAGACCTGACCAAGCACGAGCAGTGGCTACTTATATTCTTAAAGAAGTTAAAAAGTATGAATAATTAAACTCACCAAAGATAGCATTCTTTTTTATTTTTAATTTTATGCAAATGCCTTTTACATTTTTGGATAAGAAGTCCCTACTAATTTTATTTTAGGATAGGAATTATTTCTTTTTGTCGTTCTCCACCAGTTGCAATAACTTTGCCCTCAGTAGTAATAAAAACATCAATTTCACTTCTAACTCCGAATTCTGGTAAATAAATACCTGGTTCGATTGAAAAAGAAGTGGAAGGAAGTATAAGCCGTTCATCTTTAGTTTCATAATTATCCATATGAGCACCGCTTCCATGCAAATCGAGAGAAATAGAATGTCCAGTTCGGTGAATAAAATATTCTCCATATCCAGCTTTGGATATTACATCTCTTGCGGCATCATCAACTTCATAGCCTCGAACTTCTTTCCTTTGATTAAATCTTGATTCGACAAAATTAAAAGCAGTATCTCTTGCTTCTATTACTATATCAAATATTTTTTTGTATTTTTCTGGAACTGAATTACCTACAAAACCGACCCAAGTAATATCTGCCCAAACTGCCTTTTCGTATTTAGTTTTTGCCCACAGATCAATTAAAACAAAATCTCCGGGATTAATTTTTTTGCAATTATCCTTTGTGGGAGCATAATGTGGATTCGCACTATTCTCATTTACTCCCACAATTATCGGAGGATCAGTAATATAATTCAATTTTTCGAACCATTTCATAATAAACTGTTGTACATCGAATTCGTCTATAGTGATTTTATTTAAGATATTGTATTTAATTAAATTAAAACATTCATATACTATTTTGTGTAAGTTATTCGCTACAGAAATGTTATCCTCATATTGTTCTTTAGTCCAAACTGCGGTAAACAAAGAAATAAGATCTCCGCTTGTAACCACGTTTACACCTAAAGCTTTAACTTGCTCCACAGTGCCTGCGTCAACTCTTGAAATATAAGGATTAGCATTTAATGGAGAATATTCCATTGCAATTGTTTTAGCGTTTTTTAATGTTTCATTTAAATGCTGTGTTAGCAAAGAATGCTTATTATATTTTAATTTATTGCCCGGAAGATGATCTAAATGATTTGATTCCACTGAATTTACAATTTTAACTGGTTCACCATTTTTAGGAATAAAATAAAAAAACCTTCTAGTTAAATGAGCTCCTTTAGGAATATCCAAAATAGTATGAGCCAAATCGTTAGAACCCCTAAAATCATAAAGAAGCCATCCATCCACATTCAGTTTGTTAATTATATCCTGAATTCGTTTCAAATCAAAATTTGCCATAGCTTATAAATCCTTTTAATTATTTTTTGGTGATTAAACAAAACTAATTACAAAGCACGTTGAAATTTTTAATAAAGTTAATAATTTTAAGAATTATTCAATTTATAATTTATTGTTAAATATAAGATATTATCTGTTAATAAATAAAACGTATCTTATTATTCCGATATATTGTTAAATTTTCCATAAAAAATAAAATAAATTAAATTTTGTTAGTACTTTGAAATTTATTATAATAGCTACTTTAATTTCTGAAAATGGTTTTAATTTACTTTTAAATTAGTATTGGAGAATTCATGTATAAATTTTTAGGGACATATAATGTAATTCCTTTGCTGCCTAAAAACTTAGAAAAACTTAGAGAAGTAGCTTATAATTTACACTGGTCATGGAATCCAGATGCGCGGGAACTATTTAGAAGATTATCCATGGAGTTATGGGACGATACAAACCATAACCCTGTAATGATGCTTGGACGAATAAGCCAGGATAGACTAAACGAAGTGGCTCACGATGATGGATTTATTGCCCACCTTGACAGGATACACAAAAGTCTAAAAGAATATTTAACTGAAAAAACATGGTTCCAAAGACAGTCTAATAATTTTGATAATTTGAATATTATTTATTTTTCAGCAGAATTTGGATTAACGGAATGTCTTCAAACTTATTCTGGCGGGCTAGGAGTTCTTGCTGGAGATCATTTAAAGGCATCAAGCGATTTGGGAATTCCTCTTGTTGGAATGGGACTTTTATATAAAGAAGGGTACTTTCAGCAATATCTTAATTCGGATGGCTATCAGCACGAACGATATGAAATAAATGATTTTGATAATCTTCCGATGAAGCAAGTTAAAAACAATTCGAATCAACCTTTAATTTTATCTACAAAGCTTGCTGAAAGAGACGTGTTCTTTCAGGTTTGGAAAATAGAAGTAGGGAGAGTTCCACTTTATTTGTTGGATACGAATATAGAACAAAATTCCAAAACAGATAGAGATATTACTAAAACTTTGTACGGTGGTAATGCTGAAACCAGAATTCAACAGGAAATTATTTTAGGAATCGGCGGCATTAAAACATTGTATGCGCTTGGTATTAAACCTATGGTTTGTCATATGAATGAAGGACATTCGGCTTTTATGGCTCTTGAACGAATGAGGTATTCAATTCAAGAATTGGGTTTATCTTTTAAAGAAGCAAAAGAAATTGGATATCATTCCAATATATTTACTACACACACACCTGTACCAGCCGGCATTGATGTATTCTCAAATGAACTGGTTGAAAAATATTTCGGCAGTTATTATAGAAATGAACTTCAAATATCCGATAAAGAATTTTATTCACTTGGTACATTAAATAAAACAAGCGATTCTAATGTCTTCAATATGGCTCATCTTGCAATGAATAACGCTGGATACATAAATGGTGTTAGTAAACTGCATGGGGAAGTATCAAAAAAAATGTGGTCATTTGGTTATAAAAATGTTCCTTTTAATGAAATACCAATTGGTCATGTTACCAACGGTGTTCATCTGCGCTCCCATATTTCCCACGAAATGGAAGATTTGTTTCTACAATATATCGGGAAAAAATGGGAAGAGGATCCTGCTTTGTCAGAACTTTGGCAAAGGATAGATAAAATTCCTGATGAGGAATTGTGGCGCACTCATGAAAGAAGAAGAGAACGATTAGTTGCTTTTGCAAGAAATCGCTTATCTAAACAAATTAAATCCCTTGGTGGAAGCCAAGAAGTTTTAGCTACTGCTACCGAAGTTTTAGATCCATCGGCATTGACTATAGGTTTTGCAAGAAGATTTGCTACGTATAAAAGAGCTACATTAATTTTTCATGACATTGACAGACTTGCAGATATTGTAAATAATAAAGAACGACCTGTGCAATTTATAATTGCTGGCAAAGCTCATCCTCAAGACGAAGAGGGTAAAAGATTTATTCAAGAAATTTTTCAAATAGCTAAACAAGACAAATTTAGACATAGAATTGTTTTTTTAGAAAATTATGACATGAATGTTGCTCATTATCTTGTTGAAGGCTGTGATGTTTGGTTAAACAATCCTCGCAGGCCTCTTGAAGCTAGTGGTACATCTGGAATGAAAGTTATTGCTAACGGTGGTTTAAACTTTAGTGTTTTAGACGGATGGTGGGATGAAGGCTTCGATCCTGAGGTAGGTTGGAAAATTGGCAATGGTGAAGAATATACGGATCCGGATTATCAAGATGAGGTAGAAGCCAGACAATTATATAATACACTCGAATCAGAAATTATCCCTCTTTTCTATGAAAGGGGAGAAGACAGGCTCCCCAGAAAATGGATTGCTAAAATTAAAAATTCCATGAAAAAATTAGGACCATTCTTTAATACCCATCGAATGCTTGAAGAATATTTTGAAAAACATTATAAACCAGCTTATGAAAAAAGGTCTATTTTGATGAAAAATAATTTTGCTAAGACGAAAGAAATTTCTGAATGGAAAGAAAAAGTAAAGCAAAATTGGTCAAGCATTAAAGTTGTAAGTTATGGAACAAATGAAAAATCTAGAAGTCTTTTGGTCGGTGAAGCTTATAAAGTTGAAGCAGAAATTGACCTTGGTGCTTTATCTCCTTCTGATGTCGAAGTTCAGGTTTATTATGGTCCTGCTGAAGGCGATAATCCACAAAACAATTCCACTGTTGTTATGAATGCCGAACCCAAAAAGACAAAATCTGGCTCATATAAATATTCAGGAAGTATAATTTGTAATCAGACTGGGCATCAAGGCTATACTATTAGAATTTTGCCAAAACATGAGATGATGATACATCCTTTTGAATTAGATTTAGTTTATTGGGCAAATTGAACTTATATTATATTATTTCTTAAAATATTTGTATTTTAATTATGGTTTAAAAACGCATAAGAAATTTCATCCATAAAAATTATATTTAATTCATCAATCTTTATTCTTTCAAATAAAGGTAAACATCAAAATTCACTAATCAAAGATTATGCTATTAGAAACTCTTGACATAAAAAAAAATGATGTCATAATTTATTCGCAAAATCTTTTTGATCTGGAGAAAAATTTTGGAATCATCTATAAAGATGATCCTAAAAAAGAATCAAAACAAATTAGTTTTTACGAAGTTCGTAGCTTTGTTAATGAATTTACACCCAAAAATCTTATCGTATATAGACTGCTTACCAATATAAAAGACTTTGAAATTTATCTTTCGAAGTATGGCTTTTTTATCAACATTAATGGTGAAACCGAATTAATTTATTCTGATCCCATCTTTGCAATAAAAGAACTCGAGGATTTTGCTCAAAATATAAATTCTTTAGACTTACGATTTAGAATTCAGCAAGTAGGGCTGACTACCTTGAACCGAAAAGGCAACCTTCCTAATTATGCTGAAATTTACAGTGTGGATATGGAATCTTCTGAAGCTAAATTTCAAAACGATAAAATTTTTGCTGATGCGATTATAAGTATTTACAAGCCCATCGATAATTATTATAAAGCTACGACTAAAAAACAAGAAGATGCTTTTAATCTGTCTAAAGTTGAAAAGAAGAAGAATCTTTCTTCAATACAAAGTAGATTTGCACGGGTTAAACCAGACACAATTGAAGGCTTACTAATTGAGGCGGATAAAAAGATAAAAGAATTGAATCCTTTACCTAAGGTTTCAAAAGATAAAACACACAAGGACGGTATAAGAATTATTAGTCATGATATTTCAGAGGATAAGACTTTTAATTATAAAGAGGTTTTAAAAATTAATCTTAAAACACCCAACAGAGGAGACAAAGAGCTCCATTCCAAATCTTCTGCGAAAATTGATAATGAAGTTTTGCCCAAGCTTCTTCAAAATAATAATAAGAATAAAAGTGAATTTGGAAAATTTCTTGAAACGGAACAAAAAAATTTTAAGCAAAAGAAAGTAACACCTAATAACTCAGCGCTTAATAAAAATCTAATAAATATTTTTAAATCTTCGGATTCACTGCATAAATTTCTAAAAGAAAGGGAAAATAAAACTTTCGTATTAAAGTTAAACAAAAAGTAAACCAAGATATTTATTTATCATGAAAAATTAGCCCTTGAGAAATTTTCGTCATCATCTTCATTTTCAGCTTTATTATTATTTAACATAGAACTAAGCATATCTTTAAATTGAATTCCGTTTTCAAGTTTAAACTTGCTTAATAAAGAATATTCCGATAAACCATATAAAAGAAATTCCATATACAAAAGCAAAGAATTCTTGTCAACTTTTGGAAAATAATTTTGCACAATGTCTTTTAGTTTTGGAATTTTAATAAGAGTATTTTCATATTCTAAATTGCTAGAGTTCAAAAGAATATCTACCGAATTTCCTTTACCAAACCATGCAGTTAAATTTTGATAAAAGTTTGCTAACTGATTTTTTTTCAAATTTTCAGGAGTAGGGAAGTAATTTTCAAAAAGTTTTTTGATAGCTTTGTTAATTAAAATATGAGCAACCTTTGAAGGTCCTTCTTGTTCGCCTTCATAAACAAGTTCAATCTTTCCGGTTATTGATGAAATAACACCGTATAAGTCGGAAATTCTTATAAAAGTATTTTTTTCATTATTTAAAATCATTCTTCTTTCGGCAGTGCTAAATAAATTTTCGTAAGCAGAAATCGTAAGCCTTGCCGATACACCACTTTTAGAATCAACGTATTCGCTATTACGAGCCTCAAATGCAATTTGTTCAACCAGGTCTTCCAATAACGGATGAATTGTAATTGATTGATTTTGAGTTTGAGTTAACTTCGCTTCTTGTTTTGTAATTTGTTTTGATACGAGTATTGATTTAGGGTAATGAGTAATAATCTGGCTGTCTATCCTATCTTTAAGCGGTGTAACAATTGAGCCACGGTTTGTATAATCTTCTGGGTTTGCAGTAAAAACAAATTGAATATCAAGTGGAAGCCTTACTTTAAAGCCTCTAATTTGTATATCATTTTCCTGCAAAATATTGAAAAGTGCAACTTGAATTCGAGCCTGTAAATCTGGTAGTTCATTTATAACGAAAATTGAACGGTGTGAGCGTGGAATTAATCCAAAATGGATTACCCGTTCATCTGAGTATGGAAGTTTTAAAGTAGCTGCTTTGATAGGATCAACATCTCCAATTAAATCCGCAACTGAAACATCTGGAGTAGCAAGTTTTTCTGTATATCTTTCAGAACGATGTATCCAGGTAATTTTTGTTTTATCGCCAAACTCCGCAATTAAATCTTTTGCAGTTCTGGAGAGAGGAATAAATGGGTCATCATTAAGTTCTGAACCTTCAACAGCAGGAATATATTCATCTAAAAGATTTATTAGAAGCCTTGCAATACGAGTTTTTGCTTGACCGCGTAAACCTAACAAAATAATGTTGTGTCTTGAAAGAATTGCTGTTTGCAGGTTTGGAATAACAGTTTCATCGTAACCAATAATTCCTTCAAAAGGATTGATATTTTTTTGTAATGCTGTTATTAAATTTTTTCTAAGCTCATCTTTAATCGATTGAGGTTTATAGCCAGATTCTTTAAGTTCACCAATTGTCGAAATAGGATTAATTTCCATTAATAAAAATCTCCTGTCTATTAAAAAAAGTAATATTAGTCAAAGCTATTTAACTCTTCTTCTTCTATTTCTAATATAATCTTCAAAAATAAAATCACCTAAACCTGTCAGACTGCTGTAAAAAGCTCTGCCATTATTTGTTTTTGTAAACTCTCTAACAAAATTCTGGAGATATAAATCTTTTGCAATCATAAAGGTTGTAATAGTAATATTCATTTTTCTGCATTTAGCTGCTTGGTCAAGTGTACGATTTAGAATTTTTCTATCAAGGCCAAAACTATTTTTATAATAGCCGGCACCTTCTTTTAAGCATGTTGGTTTGCCATCAGTTATCATAAAAATTTGTTTGTTGCTTGTTTTTCTGCGTCTCAAAATATCTACCGCCAATTCAATACCAGCTACTGTATTAGTATAGTAAGGGCCTACCTGAAGGTATAATAAATCTTTGATTTCAATTTGCCAAGCATCATTACCGAATACAATTACATCAAGAGTATCTTTGGGATATTTAGTAGTAATTAATTCGGAAAGAGCAATTGCAACTTTTTTTGCTGGTGTAATTCTATCTTCTCCGTAAAGAATCATTGAATGAGAAATATCAATCATTAAAACAGTTGAGGTTAAAGATTGATAATCTCTTTCTTGTACTTCAAGGTCATCTTCTGTTAACTTAAAATCATTTATGCCATGGTTTATTTGTGCGTTTTTAATTGAATCAGTAACATCAATTTGTTCGATAGCATCGCCAAAACTAAATTCGCGTCTATCTGAGGTTAATTCATCACCGGAACCATTAAATGAAGTAATATGGTTGCCTTTCACAGATTTTTTCATTTTAGCGAAAATCTCTTCCAAAAATTGTTTTCTTATAGTTTGCTCACTTTTAGAAGTAAGAATAAAAGTTAAGTTATTATTTTTTTCTTCTATATAATTTTTTTCTTTTAATTCTTGGATGAAATTTCCAATTCCATAACCTTCATCAGTTAGTTTGTATAATTGATCCAGAAGTGTAAGTTGACGTAAAGCTTCTAAGACATCTCCAGAGGTAATATTTAAGAGTTGAATAAATATTTTAAGTAGGTCCTCAAAATTGTTACTTCTATTGGAAGATGGATAATATTGGGTGAATCTAATTCCTATCATAAAATTTATTTTATAAAAAAATGTTTTTGAAAGATATAAATCAAAAAATAATTTCTATTTGATCCGCAGATGTAAAAAACATAGAATTATGTATTAAAGCAACACCGTGTGTTAGCAGTCATAAATTGATAAATAAAAAAATTCGTTGGTAAAAATGACGTGCCTTACTATTCTAATGAGTCCAACTTCTGGATCATTTTTTTAGCGTAAGAATTATTTGAATCAATGGATAGTACTTTTCTGTAAGCTTTTAGTGCAAGGCCCAAGTTATTATCATTTAGATATGAATCACCGAGTCCTATAAAAGCGGAAGTGTCATTAGGAAAATCTTCGCAGAATTTTTTAAACCATTTTATAGCTTCAGAATGTTTTTTGATTTTTAATAAATCATATCCAAAGTTATTTAATTCATTAGCAGATAAATCATAAAAATAAGAGGAGTCCTTTTTAATGACATCATACTGCTTCAGAGCAGAATCGATAGAAGAGTGTAAAGTTAAATCCATCATCCGGTCTGCAAGAGAAATAGGAGGATAGATAAAAGAATTTTCTAAATATATAGCAGCTAAATCAAGCGCAGGTTCATCTACATTTCTATCCGCCGTATTTACAAGGTGCACAACAACGGTTGAATCTTTTGGGAAAATTGCTAAAAGAGAAAGGAAGCCAGTTCCGTGTCCATAATGACCAAAAAAATATTTATGATTTTTATCGTATTTCAGGTCAAAGCCTAAGCCAGTATCTAAAATTTTTCCATTACTTAACTTTGCAGGCACAATCATTGAATCAAGAGTAGAATGTTTAATCAATTTACCATTCAAAAGACAACCTGCAAATTTCAAAATATCTTGCGCAGTAGAAATAATTCCACCGCCAGCATATTTAATACTAAGATCGCTAAGCGGTGCGTTCTCAAACTTCCTATACAAATTTTTTACGTAACCTTTTGCTCTGTCCGGAATTATTTCTTTATGAATATCTAAGTAAGTTGAGGTCATACCTGCAGGTATAAAAATGTTTTTAATTAAATAATTATTAAAGTCAATTCCGGATACTTTTTCAATTATAGCAGCCAATAAATTATATCCTAAAGTAGTATAAAGGAATTTTGTGCCCGGCCTAAAGACCAAAGGATCTCTGCTTATAACATTTACTGCATCTTCGGTAGTAGGGTATTCACTTGTACTGTTGAACTCTCCAGTTTTATAAGTTCTTAGACCAGCAGTGTGCTGAAGAATTTGTCTTACAGTAAATTTCCATTTCTTTTTGGGAAAGTATGGTATATATTTTCTTGCGTCATCATCTAATTTTATTTTTCCATTTTCTACAAGTTGCATAACAGCAACAGCAGTAATAACCTTTGAAATTGATGCAATTCTATATTTTGTATTAGTAGTTGCAGGTATTTTATTTCCTAAATCAGCATAACCTCTTGCGGCGAGCCAAACAATTTTTCCCCGATGCCAAATACCAGCAGAAATTGAAGCTACATCTCTGTTTCGATAATATTCAGTAAGATAATCATCAAGTTTTTTTGTAATATTTTGACGTTCGAAGCGATGAAGGTAGTTTTGTGAATAAGAGAAATTAAAAGAGAAAAAAACAATGATTAATGCAATCAACGTCTTTCTAAAGTACTCGGAAAGAAAAAACTTCAAAGATATTTGACAATATGTAACCCGTTTTTTAACAGACATATATTTGAAAAATGGTCATGCCAAATTTAACATTTTTTTATAACACTCAAATTATATAGAGTTGATTTGATCTTAAAGAAGATTTGGGAAATTATCCCCATAAAAGAAGGGATTGAAAACTCAATCCCTTTTAAGAAATTATTTTTTTTCTTGCTGTGCTCGGCGAACAAAAATATTGTCAATTAAATTATATTCTTTTGCTTCTTCTGCAGAAAGAAAATAATCACGATCGCAATCTCTTGTAATTTGTTCGAGGCTTTTTCCGGTATGTTCAGCTAAAATTTTATAAAGAATTTCTCTAGTTTTAATCATTTCTTTTGCATGAATTTCAATATCCGAAGTTTGTCCTTGCAAACCACCGACCCAAGGTTGATGGATCATAATTCTTGAGTTGGGAAGAGAAGCCCGTTTACCTGGGGCTCCACCAGCAAGCAGAATAGCTCCCATACTTGCTGCCATTCCTACACAAATTGTAGCCACATCTGGTTTAATATATCGCATTGTATCATAAATTGCTAAGCCTGCACTAACACTTCCGCCTGGGGAATTGATATATAGGTTAATATCTTTTTCAGAATCTTCTGCTTCTAAAAAAATTAATTGTGCAATCGTTAAACTAGCAATATGATCATCTATTGCGGTTCCAAGGAATATAATTCTTTCCCTAAGTAAGCGGGAATAAATGTCCATTCCTCTTTCACCACGGCCAGTTTGTTCAATTACGTAAGGCACTAACTGGTTGTATATTTCTAAATTGCTTTTCATAAATTTTCCTTAGTCAAATTTGGTGAATACTCTTCTGGTTTAATTTTAATAATATTGTTTTTCTCCTTAAGAAATTCAATTAACTTCTTGTCAATAATTTTTTCGCCAACTTTTGAAGACTTGTAATAATTTATCAGCTTTTCTACCGGTATTCCTGTTTTTTCTGCGTCCTGTTCAGCAAGTTTTGCAAGATCATCATCAGTTAGAGATATGTTTTCTTTTTCTTTAATGGCTTTGCTTATAAGATACAACTTGGTTTCAAACTCTGCCGAGCTTAATAACCTTTTGGAAGCTTCATTTTTATCAAATTTACCGTAACCCTGTTTTTTAAATTTTTCTTCTTCATCCTTAACAAGATTATCGAGTATAGAATTAACTATAGATTTTGGCGGTTGGAAATCATTATTCTTAATTATTTCTGAAAATAATTTTTGAATTAGAATAGATTCTTTTCTTTCATCATAATATTCTTGGATTTCTTTCCGAATATCGTTTTTCAAGTCTTCAACAGTTGAAACTTTATCATTTGTAATTTTCTTAATAAATTCTTCAGTCAATTCTGGCAAAACAATTTTTTTTATGCCTTTTATTAAAACTGAATATTTGAATGTCTCTGTATTTTGTATTTCTTTTCCTTGTTCATCTTTCTTGCTGAAAGTATCCGTAAAAGAGAAGGAAAAAGTATCTCCTACCTTTTTGTTTTTTGCATTAGCCTTAATCTCTGCGTGCAAGTTTTCGTTAGTTAGGTCAAGTTGAAGCTTTTCAGGCTTTGCATCCTGATAAACTTCACCATTTTCGTTAATCCTTGTCAGCTCACTATCAATAATATAATTATTGTCGTCTCCGACTTCATCAACATCTTTTTGAGTACTGTTAGACCTTAAAATATAATTTAAATCCCTTTCGACATCTTCGTCGTTTGCAATAAAATCTGGGACTTCAATGTTAATACCAGTATAATTTTTAACATCTATTGATGGAAGAACTTCATATTTTATTTTGAAGAAAAAATCTTCTTCTGGCTTGAATTTAAAATCAGTTATACTGGGAGTGCCGATGGGATGAATATTTTCTTTGTCAACAAGATTATAAAACTTTTCATTAGCAATTTTTTCTGCCGCCTCCAGTTCAAGGGAATCTCCAAACATTTTTTTTAAAATAGGTAAAGGAACTTTTCCCTTTCTGAATCCTGGAATTTGTATATCTTTGATTTGTTTTTTTAATTCAATTTCAAGGTCATTTTTTATTTCCTCATATTTATAGGTAATTTCAATTTCTCTTTCACTTAGAGATAAATCATTTATTTTAAATTCCAATCTTGTCCTCTTTAATTTTAATTTGATATAATACAAAGTGCGAGAACGGGGACTCGAACCCCGACACCGAAAAGGTACTAGATCCTAAGTCTAGCGCGTCTACCAAATTCCGCCATTCTCGCTTTAGTTAAATTTCTTTAAAATTACATATAGTAGTAAGTAATTTAAGTAGCAACAATTATGAGTTTTTATACACTAGTAAAATTTATTTTTCTAACTGAATTTATTAAGATAACAAAATTAAAAGATTTTTTAGATAAAACAAAGGAATCAGGGGAATACGCTTTTGGGAAATTATTGTAGATTTTTCAATGATGGACGCACTGTTATATTTATTTCCAAAGTGCTAATTAAAAAGGATTGGTAAATTTTTTAAAAGTGAGATTTATTCGTAAGATTTGTAGTAATAATTTTTGATAAAAAGTTGATAACAAATTGTGGAAGAGATAGAAAAATTAACATGTTTAACATTTTTATCTATCTCTAACCACAATATCTGAAGAATAAATTAGAATAAAATTTTCGTTCTTAAAAAATATTCCTGATATTCATAATTTAATATGATAAAGTTATTCCAAGGTTAAAAGTTCTAGGTATCCCTAAAAATACTTCAGCATCGGATGCAGAATGGTTATACGGTTTTCCTACAGCGATATCATAAGAATTATATTGACTATCATCAGTTGCATCCTGAATATATACTGTATTTAACAAATTAAACACATGAGCGAATAAATTCAAATTAACGCCATAAATATCTATTGGTAGTTTGTAATTAAAATGTAAATCCCAAATAGTATAGGCAGGGGTTTTCCAAACTTGTGCTCTATCGTTTGGATTTGTTCTTGTAAAAGGATCCCAGTCAGAATAATAATTTGCATTATATCTAAAAACAACTTGAAATTGCATTCCTTTAGTAGGGTAAACAGTTCCTTCTAAAGCTAATTGAGTTTGGGGTGCGTCTCCTACCATCAATCCGTTGACATAAAAACTATAAGTTTGAACTCCGGTTCCGTTTATAAAATCTTGGTAAGTTCCATGAGGGTCGCTTGTGTATTTCCAGTAGCCGACAGAAAATGCACCATCTAACCTGTAAAACCGGGATGGTTGATAAGCTGTTTCAAATTCAAGTCCTTCGTGCAAAGAATTCATTCCTGTAAGGAAAACAACACCGTTTGAACCATCTTGATTTCTTACCTGAAGAGTTTTGGCTTGGTTTTTCCATGTTGTATAATAATAATCTATTTTTACCGTTAATTTATTTTCGAAAAAATGAGTATTTGCGCCACCTTCAAAAGAAATAAATTGTTCGTTTTTAAGATTTTTTGCAACGCTGTTTGTGGTATAATCTATCACGTTATCATAAATAGGAACTTTAGATACGTAACCGGCATTAGCAAATAAATCGTAATCCATAGTTAAGCGATAGCTTGCGCCACCTTTTACTTGAAACCCTGTTACATTGTTTGCAGCTACTGAAAGAGCATTACCCGGATTGTTTACATCTCTTAAAAAGTTATTTGTATATTTATAATTAACTATTGTCCATCCGTACATGCCATATGCAGTAAGAAGATCTTTTGTGTATTCACCTTGAGCATAAGCACCAAACCAATTTATATCGTTGGTTTCCCAATAACCAACTTTATCGCCAAGATGTTTTTGTTGTTGTGCCCTTGAATCGAACTGATTTCCCGTATAAGTAAAATATGCTGAAGATGAATCGTTTAATAAATCTCTTATTTCTTCATAGTGCTGTATTTGTGCTAATCGCCAGTCAATTCCAAATGAAGTTGTAAATTCATCCGAGAATTTATAATAGCCTTTAGATAAAGCACCGACTGTCCATTGGTCATTAACAGCATTAACTAATATTCCGAGTGAACCAAATCTTGAAGCATCATTTTTTGAAATAATTTTATTCCAGTCAACAATTCTAGAAGGTACTGGTTGTCCCGTCGGACCGATTTTGTAAGTGTAATAAATTCCTGTACCATTGGAATAAGTGGCACTTCCACCACCAGTTCCGCCAGAATAATAAAGTGTTGAATACAAACTCATTTTGTTGGAGAATTGTGAATACCAGTTAAGGTTTACAAGTGGTTTGTTATAATAATTTTCTTTCTCATTTATAAAATTGGGATCATATCTATCGTGAGTAGTACCGTTCCAAAATTGTTTACCCTTATAAGCAGGATTTACGTAATTCCAGTTTTCATTATATTCTCTTCCAGAAGAAGATTGAGGATAAACAGCAATTGCATTTGGATTAAAACCTGGGATGCTTTTAGCAAAGTTACTATCATAAGCAGCAATATTTTGCCGGTAGGAATTTTGTCCATGACGCTGAGGTGCACCCAATGCGTATAGTTCCAAACGATTTTTTTCGTTAAGATTATAGCTTGCTCCGAAATAATAAGCCCATCCCTCAGTCCATGTTTTATCAATAACACCGTTACCATTTTTATGAACTATCGAGCCACTAAATGCAAATTTATTTCCTAACAAACCAGAGTTAAAAGATAAAGTAGATTTCCAAAACTCGCCTGCACCGTACTCTTGTTTATATTTAATTCCAAATCTTAATTGAGTAGGATCAGTAATAATATTCATGGTTCCACCAATAGAAGGGGTTGCAAGGTTAACGGCACTTAGCCCGCGTTGCACCTGAACAGAGGAAGTTGCATCTCCAATTCCATCCCAATTAGACCAATAAACCCATCCATTATTCATATCATTTATCGGGACTCCGTTCAGCATAACACCAATATTATTTTGTTTGTAACCGCGTATATCAATTCTTGAATCGCCTGCACCACCACCTTGTTCTGTAGCGTAAACGCTAGGAGTAGTGTTTAAAACCATTGGTATATCTTGAGAGCCAAGCCTTGTTTCCATATCAGCTTTTGTAACGTCACTAAAGGCAACTGGTGTTTCTCTTTCCTGTGCACGATCAGAGATAACAACAACTGATAGAGTAAACTGGCGGTCTTTCAATCTAAAATTTTTCTGAATGTTTTGATCAAGATTGATTTCTTCAGACTCGGTTTCATACCCAACATAACTGCAAACTATTTTATAATTTCCTTTATTAGCGGTAATCTTATATTTACCGTTTTCATCTGTAGTTGAACCATAATTAGTCCCTTGCAGGTAAACATTTGCGCCATATAATCCATCGCCCGATGAAATACTGGTTACAACTCCGGTAATTGTGTACCGTTGTGCATATATTGAAGATGTTAAAATCAATATAACCAATATTATGAAACTGTAAAATTTTGTCATAGTATTTTGCACTCCATTTTTGTTTATGATTATGTCTATTGAATTATTTTTTCGAAAGATTCCCTTTTTCTTTTATTCAAATTATTGATGTATTATAAGAATAAATCTTCTTTAAAAAATTTTAATAAATAAAAAAGTACAAGTATTGAAAATATAAGTTGAATGGAATAATTCTTTTCGCATGTATTATACCCGCAATTTTCATAAGTCTTTTAATGCCCCACAGAAAAATTTAATTAACAAAATTATTAAAAATATTTCTTTCAATTAGAATTTAGCAAATTCATTTTTCAGTAGCAATAAAAATTTTTATTTTTTAAATAATTTATTATATTTAACAAAATTTTAATATGAATTAATTAAATAAAATATTATTTTGAATTGTAAGAAAAAGTAATTATATGTTTATAAATCAACACCAGCGCGAATACAAAGAGCAACTAGAAAAGACCAAAGAGCCATTAGGAAAACGACCTGCGTGGTTAAAAGTAAAATTACCAACCGGTGAAAATTATAACGATGTTAGAAATTTAATGAGAAGACAATCTCTTCATACAGTGTGTGAAGAAGCAAAGTGTCCTAATATCGCTGAATGTTGGAATCATCGGACCGCTACTTTTATGATTCTTGGAGATACTTGCACTCGTAGCTGCGGATTCTGCAATGTAAAAGTTGGAATCCCTAATAAACTTGATTTGACAGAACCAAGAAGGGTAGCTGACTCTGTTAAAGAGCTTGGTCTTAAACATGTTGTCATTACTTCTGTTAACAGAGACGAACTTGAAGACGGTGGTGCTTCAATTTTTAGCGAAGTGATTAGATTGATAAACGAAGAAATGCCGGATACTACTGTCGAGATTTTAATTCCAGATTTCCGCGGTTCCGAAAAAGCTTTTAATATTATAATGAAGAACCCGCCAGATATTTTAAATCATAACCTTGAAACAGTTCCAAGATTGTACCATGTTGTTAGACCCCAAGCAAAATATGAAAGAAGCCTTGAACTAATTAAATGGTTTAAACAAAAATATCTTAGAACTAAAAGCGGAATTATGGTGGGCATTGGCGAAAAGACTGATGAGGTACTTGACCTCATGCAAGATTTAGTTTCTAATGGGTGCGACATATTAACTATCGGACAATATTTACAACCAACTAAGATGCATTTACCTGTTGACAGATTTGTCTCCCCCGAAGAGTTTAATATGTATAAAGAAGAGGGAATGAAAATGGGATTTAAAATTGTGGAATCATCTCCTCTAGTTAGAAGCTCATACCATGCTGATAAGCATGCAAGAGCTATTTTTTAAGAAATTGTTCTTTCTTAATTAACTAATTCTTAAAATAAAAAGGAGGGGCATATTATGTCTATCTCTACCGGCTTTACAGCTAAGCAGGCAAGTATTAGAATACTCAAAAAAGTATTTTTAATTTTGTCTTCAATGTTTTTTATTTCTTTTTCCAATATCTTTTCGCAGGGGATCTTACCGATTGATTCATTAAAGATGAATGATTCAACAGGAGTACCATTGATGGTAAATGATACCATAAGTACTAGTGGAATAGTAACATCAATACTTCAGTTGGGAACAGGGACTTCGGGTCCTGGCACAATTCAAAATGCAAATACAGCAGTATCAGTTTATGGTAATGTGTTTACTCAAACACCTGGATTACAGATAGGAGATTCTGTTGTTATAACCGATTGGAAGGTTACAAATTATAGCGGACTTACCGAACTTCAATCAACGGCTAATAGTACCGTGAAAATAATATCGAGTGGACACAAAGTGGAACCTGCATTGGTTACAATCTCCGATATAAATAATGAAGCATGGGATGGATTTGAGAAATATGAGGGAATGTATGTGCAAATAAATGGAGTAACGTTTGCCGATACGGGAAATGGTTATGACACGTTTAATTTACACACAAGTACATCGGGTTGGAATTATCATATAACTAATGGAACGGACACATTGATATTCCGTATAGTTAAAACAAATACTTCATTGATTGGCAAGCCGGTTCCGAGGGGACCTGTTAGTATAGTCGGAATAATTCAACAATATAAATCAACCGCACCTTATAATTCTGGCTATGAAATTTTCCCCTTAGACTCTTCAAGTATTATTGCAAAAACTATATTACCAATTGATTCATTAAAGATGAACAACAATACAGGTATACCTTTGATGGTAAATGATACCATAAGTACTAGTGGAATAGTAACATCAATACTTCAGTTGGGAACAGGGACTTCGGGTCCTGGCACAATTCAAAATGCAAATACAGCAGTATCAGTTTATGGTAATGTGTTTACTCAAACACCTGGATTACAGATAGGAGATTCTGTTGTTATAACCGATTGGAAGGTTACAAATTATAGCGGACTTACCGAACTTCAATCAACGGCTAATAGTACCGTGAAAATAATATCGAGTGGACACAAAGTGGAACCTGCATTGGTTACAATCTCCGATATAAATAATGAAGCATGGGATGGATTTGAGAAATATGAGGGAATGTATGTGCAAATAAATGGAGTAACGTTTGCCGATACGGGAAATGGTTATGACACGTTTAATTTACACACAAGTACATCGGGTTGGAATTATCATATAACTAATGGAACGGACACATTGATATTCCGTATAGTTAAAACAAATACTTCATTGATTGGCAAGCCGGTTCCGAGGGGACCTGTTAGTATAGTCGGAATAATTCAACAATATAAATCAACCGCACCTTATAATTCTGGCTATGAAATTTTCCCCTTAGACTCTTCAAGTATTTTGATTAGCGTTAATGTGGAAGAAAATCAAAATAAAAATTATTCTTATAATCTTTTTCAGAATTATCCTAACCCGTTTAATCCTTCAACTACAATTAGTTTTTCTGTACCTTTCGCTCAAAAAGTTGAATTAACGGTATATGATATAATGGGTAGGAAAGTTGCTACTTTATTTAATTCTGTTGCACATGCCGGTATCACGAATGTTAATTTTAATGCTGCCAAATTAGCCAGCGGTGTTTATATTTATTCTATTAAAACTAACACAAAAACAATGACAAAAAAGCTTATGCTTTTGAAGTAACTTGATTATTTAATAAATGTGTAAGCCAGCGTATGCTGGCTTACCTTATTCTTTGTTCTTTTTTAATTAATAAATTCTTAAAATAAATAGGAAGGGCAGGTCATGTCCAATTATACTAAAAATAATATGCTTACAAAAGCATTTTTATTTCTTATGGTACTACAGTTAATTTCTTTTACTAACATATACTCGCAGATTACTTTTACCCCCTTAAAGGACATAAAAACAAATGATTCCGATGGTGTTTCTCTTTATAACGGAGCGCCTTCGTTAAATGTTACTGGTATTGTAACTTCTACTGTTGAACCCGGTACGGGAACTTCCGGTCCCGGTACTATACAGGATTCCGAAACTGGTATTTCAATTTATGGGCAATTTTTTGCTTCTCAAGGTGGGGTTAAAATTGGAGATTCTGTTTTAGTTTTAGATGTAAAAGTTAATCCATATTATGGGTTGACAGAACTTTCTTATAATTCAACAAGTAGTGTTTCAATCATTTCTAGCGGGCATAAGGTTACACCGACGGTTATTACAATTCCAGAAGCAAGCCAAGGATGGAACGGATTTGAAAAATATGAAAGTATGTTGGTACAGATTAACAATGTTACTTTCATAGATACAGAGTCTACCTTTTACTTGAATAAATTATCCAGCAAACAAATTCCATACGGAAAATATAGATTTGTTAATGGAAGTGATACTCTTGTATTTTATTTTACTTCTAATTGTCCCACAATTGTTGGTGTGCCGCTTCCTAAAACGCCGGTTAATGTTGTTGGAATTCTTTCCCAAAGTTGCAGTGCTGCACCATTCAACACTGGCTATGAAATTATTCCTTTAGATTCATCTGCAATTATGAATATAACAGCAGTTGAATCAAAAGTTAATAAGGATTATTCATACAGTCTTTACCAAAATTACCCCAATCCATTTAACCCGTCGACAACCATTAGTTTCTCGGTTCCTTTCTCACAGAAAGTTGAGCTTATCGTTTATGATTTGATGGGAAGAAAGGTTACTACATTATTTAATTCTGTTGCTCACGCGGGAATTACAAACGTAAACTTTAAAGCAGATAACCTGGCAAGCGGAGTTTATATTTATACAATTAAAACTAATAATGGTATGATTTCGAAAAAGCTTGTTTTATTGAAATAATACTATATATTTTTGTCCTTTAACCAACTGAAAGAAAAGGGATCCAAAAGTTTAATAATTTTCTGGATCCCCTTCGGCTTTTTAGGCTTTTCAGTTTAGTTAATGACGACTTAAAAATTACTCTTTGAAAAAGGATCGATTATGAAAAAAAAGACTACCATTTTTATTTCTTTCTTAAAAATTATTTCATCATTAAATATCATTTTTCTTGCTTTGATTCTTAATGGTTCTATATTTGCACAGCCAGCAAATCATGTTGTAATAAGTGAAGTTGCACCTATGGGTGGAAGTTTATCCGACTTTAATACCGGCGAGTTTATAGAACTTTACAATCCTATTTCTGCAGACTTTACTTTTGGTGCAAATGATAGCATTACTTCTGGAGCCGGAACAAGTTCAAATGCTGCAAACTGGAGTTTATCTTTAGCTGGTAAAACCATAAAAGCCTTCGGATATTTTCTTATTGGGGATGGGGTTGTTACCGTAACTCCAGATTTATTATTTCCTGCAAATCATAACCTTGCTAATTCTGGAACTCGTTCTTCAATTCAATTAAAAAACGGAATAAATATAATTGATGCATTTGGATGGGATCCTTCAAAAATTTCTACCCCTTATTGTGAAACAGCAGCTCTTAAACCAACCGGTACTAATTCCGATAAGAAATCATTTGAACGTAAAAGTGGTCCATTTGCTACTTCTCATGATTCACTTGGTAATGCTTGGGATTCTAATAATAATTCGGTAGATTTTTTTGAGAATAAAGCAGTAGATGCAAATCCGCAAAATTCTTCAAGTCCTATTGTGAAAAATCCTTACAATATTCCGACAACAACAGGGCCTGGTGTAATTTTAATTTCGCCAGCAGTTTGGAAGTATGATGCTTCAACCACTCTTCAACTTGTATTAAAAGCAAATACATCAGCTTACATTCTTGGTCTCAAAATTATAAAACCTCAATCATTTAATTGGTACACTAGTTCAATTTCATTTTCACCGAATACTATTGTTCAAACACAGTCGGGAGATACCACCATTTTTAGCAATTTTATTTTGTCTGGAACAGATAGTGTGGTCATTACAATTCCGAATGTTACATGTCAAGATACTACTAACGAATTTACACTTTCGATATTAACAAGCTCTGACGGTTCATCGTATTCGCCAATTTCTTTGCAACCAAAAACTATTGTTTATGGCTCGCCAAAAAATGCTGACGTAATTAAAGCCAAAAGTCAAAATGGAACTTATCTATATCTTGGCAAGTGGGTTGTTATGAAAGGTGTAGTAACTGCTGCAAATGATTTCGGAGGTCCATCTTATTTGCAAGATAGCACCTCTGGTTTTGCTATTTATGATTCTTCTGTCTCTAACCATGTAGCCATTGGCGATGAAATTACTGTATTAGGAAAGGTTGCACCTTATTCTGGACTTTTTGAATTGACTCCTGCTAGCATCTTAGATATAAATGGGGAGGGAATTGGCTTTGATACTTTGACACTTACAATTCCCCAAATCAAAACACAAAATCAAAATGGGTTTGAACCTTACGAAGCAAGGCTTATTCGTATTAACAACATTGAAAAAGTTTTGACAACAAGTGGCGCTTTAGCAACAGCTTGGACTGTAACTGGAAGCGGTACTAATTATAATCTTGTTGCAGGAACCGATACAATTCAAGTTAGGATTAGTCCAAAGACAAACCTTGTCAATCTTTCTACTCCTTCTGGCAAATTTGATATTATTGGAGAGCTTGGTCAATATAATACACTGTATCAGCTTCTGCCTCGTTCTTATGAAGATATAATTGTTGAAGGTTCAGGACCAAGGATAATTTCGGGTGTCCCATATGAAACTAACATGACGCCAAACAGTATAACTTTTAACTTTCAAACTGATGTTCCTGGTAACTCTATTATTTTTTATGGCAAGACAACCTCTTACGATAATGTTGTCTCTGATAATAATTCAGTCACCTCACATCAAATTACAGTAAGCGGACTTGAACCATCTACTGTTTATCATCTGAAAATTGGTTCTGCTTCCAACAACGATACAACTTATACCGCTGATTACATAGCCGAAACTTCTTCGCTGACATCTTCAGGTCAAATGAATGTTTATTTCAATCATTCTATTGATACTTCCGTTTCCGATGGAGAAAAAGCCCAAGATGTAAATATTTATCAAAAGCTGATTAACAGGATTGATTCTTCTCAATATTCAATTGACCTTGCAATTTATAGTTTAAGCGGTACTGTTGGTAATAATATTGTAAATGCGCTTCTTGCCGCAAAGAAACGAGGCGTAAAGATACGTGCTATTGGAGAATATGATAACAGTAATTCCACGTCTTGGGTTACATTAAAAAATTCCGGTGTACCGGTAATCTTCGATAATTTTGATCCCATAAATGACGGAGCCGGATTAATGCACAACAAGTTCTACATATTTGATAACCGGGACACTACTGATACAAATGATTGGGTTTGGACGGGTTCATGGAATGCAACTGATCCAGGTAATTCAGATGATGCTCAAAACGTAATTTTAATTCAAGACAAATCTCTTGCTAATGCTTATACACTTGAATTTAATGAAATGTGGGGAAGTGATAATGATACGCCAAATGCTGCTAATTCCCGTTTTGGAGTCAGAAAATTGGATAATACTCCTCACAAATTTAATATTGCAGGTGTTCCAGTAGAACTTTATTTTGATCCTTCTGATCATACAACAATGCACATTGCGGATATTCTTAACGCTTCAGTTTCATCTATTGATGTTGCTATGCTTACTTTTACACGCAGCGATCTTGCTCAAATTTTGGTTAACAAAAAATCTTCAGGTGAAAAGGTACACGTTATTCTGGATAACAATACTGATACAGGCAACCAATTTGCATTTTTGAAAAATAACGGAGTTGATGTTTTATTAAAGGGAAATGATATATCTGGTTATTTTCACCACAAGTATGCTATAATAGACGCCGGTAAGATTTCAGCCGACCAAGTAGTAATGACAGGTTCTCATAACTGGTCAAGTTCTGCCGAAAATTCCAATAATGAAAATATGCTGATACTTCATAGCCCAAGAATTGCAAATCTTTATTTGCAGGAATTTAAAGCTCGTTATGTAAATGCAGGAGGAACAGAAATTATTTCTGATGTTGCCGTTAATGCAAATGAAAAGGTACCGGATAACTTTGAGTTAAAACAAAATTATCCTAACCCGTTTAATCCTTCAACCACTATTACTTTCTCAATTCCGAAAGAAAGCAATGTAACCTTGAAGATTTTCAACCTACTTGGGCAGGAAGTAAAAACCTTGCTTAATCAAAATGAACACCCTGGAATTTATACAATTAGTTTTGATGCGCACGGTTTAAGTTCAGGTGTATATTTCTATTGTATACAAGCAGGTAATTATTACCAAGTAAAAAAAATGTTGCTTCTGAAATAAAATTAATTTAATTTATAACTGATAACTTAATTGTTATCGTGCTAGCGATTGTAAAATCCTGGGGTCAGCAATGGCTCCGGGGTTTTCTTTTTTTATCCAATCTTAACTTCTTAAATGCTTCAAGAAAATTCATTGAATGAAATTAACAATAATTTCATTTAGAATACTTTGCCAATATTTTTTAGGTTATTTAATTTTAAATACCTTTTGTAACTGAGAGATTTTTTATTTTTTGTTTTAGTCAGTTATGTATATAGAAAGTTGTTTTAAAAAAATTTGTAAAATCTTAATGAAATAACTAAATTTGTTAAATTAAAATATTAATTCTTCAAGGTAAGTTAATGAACGAGATAAAAGGAAAAATCATTCAGGTTATCGGACCGGTAATAGATATTGAATTCGAAGAAGGGCATCTTCCCAAAATATATAATGCAATCGGCATTCCAAGGACAAATACAGAGGGTATAAAAGAAGAACTTATTGCTGAAGTTCAACAACATCTCGGTGAAGATAGAGTTAGAGCTGTTGCTATGGATAGTACCGATGGTTTGGTAAGAGGCATGGAGGCCTTTGATAAAGGTGAGCCTATTTCCGTGCCTGTTGGTCCTCAAACTTTAGGAAGATTAATTAATGTCATAGGAAACGGAATCGATGGTCTTGGTGAAATCAAATCTGAAAAAAGATATCCAATTCACAGGCCTGCACCTCTTTTCAAAAATCTTTCTACTAAAACCGAAATCTTTGAAACTGGAATTAAAGTTATTGATTTAATTGAACCTTATTCCAAAGGTGGAAAAACAGGCTTGTTTGGCGGTGCGGGTGTTGGTAAAACTGTTATCATTCAAGAGTTAATTCATAACATTGCGCAGGAACATGGTGGATATTCTGTATTCTCTGGTGTTGGCGAAAGAACGCGTGAAGGGAATGATCTTTGGCTCGAAATGAAAGAATCCGGTGTTCTTTCAAAAACTGCCCTTGTTTTTGGTCAAATGAATGAACCACCAGGAGCTCGTTTAAGAGTAGCACTTACTGGTCTTACTATTGCAGAATACTTCCGTGATGAAGAAGGAAGAGACGTGCTTTTATTTATTGATAATATTTTCCGATTCACTCAAGCTGGTTCCGAAGTAAGTGCATTGCTCGGTCGTATGCCATCGGCAGTTGGTTATCAACCAAACCTTGCTACTGAAATGGGCGCTTTGCAAGAAAGAATTACTTCAACTGAAAAAGGTTCCATTACTTCTGTGCAAGCAATTTATGTACCAGCGGATGACTTAACTGACCCAGCCCCTGCTGCTGCTTTTGCCCATCTAGACGCAACTACTGTTTTAAGCCGACAAATTGCAGAGCTTGGTATTTATCCAGCTGTTGACCCGCTCGATTCAACTTCCAGAATTCTTGAACCTGGAATTTTAGGTCAAGAACATTATGATGTTGCTAGAAATTGTAAAGAGATTCTTCAGCAATATAAAGATCTTCAAGACATAATTAATATTTTGGGTATGGATGAACTTTCCGACGAAGATAAAACTGTAGTTAGAAGAGCAAGAAGAATTCAAAGATTTTTCAGTCAACCTTTTCATGTTGCCGAACAATTTATTGGTTATAAAGGGAAATATGTTAAGCTTGAAGATACAATAAGAGGATTTAAGGGAATAATAAACGGTGAATATGATGATATTCCAGAATCTGCTTTTATGTATGCCGGTACAATTGAAGATGTTGTTGAAAAAGCTAAAGCGATAAAATAATATGTCTAAATTAAATCTAGAAATATTAACGCCTGCAAAACGAGTTTATTCTAATAACGTAAATGCAGTTACAGTTCCAGGTTCGTTGGGTAGTTTTCAGGTCCTTTATAATCATGCACCGCTTATTAGCACTTTTGAAATTGGAGTTATAAAGGTTATTGTTTCCGAATCCTCAACTGTGTTTTTTTCTACAAGTGGCGGCAGTATTGAAGTATTAAAAAACAAAGTAAGAATTCTTGCTGATTCACTAGAAGCAGTTGAGGATATTGATTTGGAACGAGCTAAAAATGCTCTTCAAAGAGCTAAGAATAGATTGGAGAAAAAAGATACAGAGAAAATTGATGTTGCCAGAGCCGAAGCTGCTTTGGCAAGAGCAATAAATAGAATTAATGCTGTTGAAAAATATCTAACCTTATCAAAATAAATATTTTTTCTCAAAAATTGGTATATGATTTTTTATTTAAAGATTTTTTTAATTAAAACACCAAATTGTCCTTTTTATCTTTAATATTTTTATTGATTTTAATAAAATTAAGCTTGCAAAAAGGGTAAAATAAAAAAGGCTTAAATGGATTTAAATATTTTCAATTTTGTTTTCCATTAAAGCCTTATTTAAGAGAGCTTTATTTTATACTATTTGATTGAGTTAAATCGCGAAGCTACTTCATCCCAATTAACGACATTCCACCAATTTTCAATATATTCAGGTCTTCTATTTTGATATTTTAAATAGTAAGCATGTTCCCAAACATCTAAGCCAAGAATTGGAATACCTTTTTGTTCAGCAACATCCATAATAGGATTATCTTGATTTGGAGTGGAAGTAACGGCAAGTTTTCCATTCTGAACAATTAACCATGCCCAACCAGAGCCAAATCTTGTTGCTGCAGCATTAGTAAACTTATTTTTGAACTCATCAAAATTTCCAAAAGCAGAATTTATTGCGTCTGCTAATTTACCCGAAGGAATTCCTCCTCCGTTCTTTTTCATTATAGTCCAAAACAAAGAATGATTCCACACTCCACCACCATTGTTCCTAACAGCAGCAGGATGTTTTGAAACTTCTTTAAATACTTCTTCAAGCGTTTTGTTTTCAAGCGGCGTACCGGTTACAGCATTATTGTAATTATTTACATATCCTTGATGATGCTTTGTATAATGAATCTCCATCGTTTGTTTATCTATGTAAGGCTCAAGCGCATCATAAGAGTATGGTAATTTGGGCAATTCAATCTTTCCCATAATTTTTTCTCCTTAGTTTTTAATGTATTAGTTAAAAAATCTTTTCCCGGCATTGATGAATTAATCTTAACAATAATCCGGTTAAAAAATTATTTATATTTTAGTTCTCACTTATTAATTGAAATTATACAAGTGAGATAATTTTATTTATGTTTAGATTCAATATAAATAATAAAAACTAAACACTAAATGATTCACCGCAACCGCATGATTTTTTTGCGTTAGGATTATCAAAGACAAAACCTCTTCCGTTTAATCCATTCGTAAAATCAAGTTGAGTGCCGGTTAAATAGAATAAACTTTTACCATCGACAAAAAGTTTAATTCCTTGTTGCTCTATAGTAGAATCACCTTCTTTAGGCTCAGAGTCGAAACCAAGAGAATAAGTTAAACCAGAACATCCTCCACCTTTAACTCCAATGCGTAAGCCGTAAGTTTCTGGTATATTATTTTCGTTCATAATTTTCTTAACTTCATTTGCGGCTTTTTCTGTAATTTTTATTTCACTATCAAATTGAAAATTAACCATTGCTTATCCTTCCTTTTATTAGTATTAAAAAACCTAATAAATATAAATTTGTCTATTTTATTCTATCAAACATATTAAACACTATTTTAAAAAGGATCACCTGGCGTTGTTGTTACATATTCAGGATAATTTACACGCCAGCTAAAATTATTTATTCTTACAAAGATTCCTTTTTCTTCGAGATATGAAGCTAAAGCTCTTGCTACTTTTTCTGCTTGTCCCATTCGTATTTTAATACCTTTTTTTTCCATGAATTTTTCTACGCCATATTGTAAATCCCTGAAAAAAAAGTTTGAATTGTGAAACATCGGGTATTTTGCTTTCAAGAAGCCTAAAAATACCGGGTATTCATTTTCAATTAAAGTTGCAAATTCCATTTTATTTCCTCTTTTTATAAAACAAAATTATAGTGAATAAAAAAAATAACTATTCAGTTTTATTAGATGTATTTTTCATCATAGCAATAGGTGAAGTTTTTCTAATTTCAGTTATAACCTCTGAAAATCTTTGAATTACATAATCAATTTCTTCCTCAGTTGTAAATCTACCTAATCCAAACCTTATTGATGCTTGCGCAAGATCATCTTTTAAGCCGATTGCTTTTAAGACGTGACTTGGCTTAAGCGTAACCGATGCGCATGCTGCTCCAGTTGATAAAGCAATTTCTCTAAGTTCAAGTATTATATTTTCGGATTTAACCTCTTCAAAACTTAAGTTTAAATTATTCGGAAGCCGATTTTTCATATTTCCGTTCAAATGAACACCATTTATATTTTGAATGATGCCTTGGTACAATTTATCTCTTAAAATTTTAATTCTTCTGGATTCTTCTTCTAAAAAATTAAAACAAAGTTCTGCAGCTTTTCCGAAGCCAACTATAGCTGGTACATTGAGAGTTCCTGGTCGGATATTTTTTTCATGTCCACCGCCAAAAATCCTTGGAATAATTTTTATTTTCGGACTTTTACTTTTTATATAAATAGCTCCTATCCCTTTGGGTCCATAAATCTTATGTGCCGAAAAAGAAGCCATATCAATATTTAACTTCTTCACATCAAGCGGAATCTTTCCGGCAGCCTGAGTAGCATCCGTATGAAATATTATAGCGTGCTCATTGCAAATATTAGCAATCTCTTCAATATTATTTATTGTACCGATTTCATTATTTGCGGTCATAATAGAGATTAAAATTGTTCTATCAGAAATTGCATTTTTAATTTTTTCGGGTTCGATAAAACCATCTCGATTTACGGGTAAAAAACTGACCTGGAATCCTTTTGTCTTTAGAACATTAAGCGAATCTATTACCGCACTGTGTTCTATGTTTGAAGAAATTATATGATTTCCTTTATCCGAATACGCTTCCGCTATTCCAAAATGAGCAAGATTTATTGATTCAGTTGCACCACTTGTAAAAAAGACCTCTGCAGCATTCGCATTAATTAATTTAGAAACTTTTTCTCTTGCTAGTTCTACCGCAATTTCAGTTTCCCATCCAAATGAATGGCTTTTGCTGGATGCATTACCATATTTTTCAGTAAAATAGGGAATCATTTCTTCAACAACAGCTGGATCAACTTTTGTTGTAGCATGGTTATCGAGATATATTGGAAATTTTAACATAATATTCTTGTATAATTTTTTAAGGGAACTGCAAATCAAATTTTTTGAAAAAGTTTTAATACAATTATATAAATTTTTAAGTTTTCATGCTGCGACGAACGATACCAATACTAAATTTTCAATTCCCTTTCGGAGATTCAAAAATGAATACAATAAAAATTATTAATTCAATTTAATATCATTCTAAATTATTTGAAGTTACAAAATTTGTTTTATAGATTTGATTTATAAAATGTTTAGGAGATTATTAAAATGAAAACAAAATTGAAATTGACAATAATCGCTTTTATTTTACTTTGGTTTTCTGGCTGCAAACATAATCCGAATGCAGACGCACCTAAGACTCCAATCGATTCGATTACTGATAATTATTTTGGAACTACCGTGGCTGATCCATATCGTTGGTTGGAAGATGGTTCTTCACACATGGTAAAGAAATGGATAGATGAACAAAATAACTTTACAGATAAAATTCTTTCGAGTTTTTCCGAAGGGAGTCCAATTTCAAAAAGAATCGATACTTTATCTGTTACATCGGTAGAACAATTTTCTCCCGAATTAATCAATGGCAAATTATTCTTTTTGCAATATTCACCTCCTCAGGCTCAGCCAGTAATAGCATATAAAGATTGGCCTGATGGAAAAGTTAGTATTTTGGTCGATCCAAATAAAATGGGAACCAATGTGGCTATCACCGATTTTTGGCCATCTTCAAGAGGAAATTATGTTGCTTACGGTATTGCGCATGGGGGAAATGAAGCAACAACAATACATATTTTGAATGTGCGGACTGGTAAAGATTTTCCGGAGGTCATAACAAACGCTGGAGGAGGAACAACTTCTCCGGCAGTTGTTTGGGATGCTAATGAAAAGGGTTTTACTTACGTACGTCTGCCATTGCCAGGGACGGTGCCAGATGATGATTTACAATTTTACGCTGCTCTATATCATCACACATTAGGGCAATCTGTAAAAAATGATCCTCTTGTGTTCGGTAAAAATTTGTCAAAAGTTGCTGAATATTCTTTCGTTCCTTCTGAAGGCTCTATTCATGCCGCTTTGTTCGTTCATTTTGGCGATGGAAGTCCTGATTATGTATATGTTAGGACAAACGAAAATTCATGGAAACAAGTACTCGATACAAAAGCAAATGTTCGGGTTGCTTCTGAAGTTAATTCTGGAGCTACTTGGGATGGTGATAATCTTTTAATAATTTCTTATGAAAATGCTCCAATGGGAAAATTACTTTCAATTTCACCAAGTGGTAAATCAACTGTTTTAGTTCCTCAAGGCAATTGGGCTTTCAATGCTGTCTCTTCCATAAAAGGTGGATTTTTAATTACAAAAGTACTCGGTCCAGATTGGAAAATAGATCAATACAACAGACAGGGAAAATTAATTAGAACTGTAGGACTTCCTAATACTGGAATTGGCATTGGTACGATTGCTTCATCAAGTTCATCAGAACAAGCTTTAATTACATACTCAGGATGGAAAATTCCAGAAAGATGGGTTCAATATAATTCCTCTAATGGAGATTTGAAAACTATATTTGAAGTTAAGCCTTCAGCAGATTATTCAAATGTTCAAGTTAAAATAATTGATGCAATTTCTAAAGATGGAACAAAAATTCCAGTTTCAATTTTGTATATGAAAGGAACTAAACCAAACGGGAAGCGTCCCACTATTGTTTATGGATATGGCGGATTTGGAATTCCTACTGCTCCTCATTTTATTGGTCCTTATTTAGTTTGGTTAGAAAATGGCGGTATACTCGCTTATGCAAATATACGTGGTGGTGGAGAGTTTGGTGAAGGTTGGCATGAATCCGGAATGCTTAATAAGAAACAAAATGTATTTGATGATATGTATGCTGCCGCTGAAGCGATGGTAAAAAATCATTGGACTGATTCAGAACATCTTGGTTTACTTGGCGCATCAAATGGTGGACTTCTAATGGGTGCTGAAATTACTCAACATCCTGGTGCTTTCAAAGCCGTTGTTAGCTTTGTTGGTATTTATGATATGATTCGGGCAGAAAAATTTCCTAATGGACAATATAATATTAGCGAATATGGAACAGCCACAAAGCAAGATGATTTTGATTGGCTTTTTGCCTATTCTCCTTATCATAATGTTATTCCAGGTACACCATATCCGGCTGTACTTTTAGAAACCGGTGTCAATGATCCAAGAGTTGCTCCTTGGCAGTCAAGAAAATTTGCTGCTTCTCTGCAAGCCGCAAGCAATTCTGATAATCCAGTCCTTCTTTTAACAAGAATGAATGAAGGACATGGAGTTACAGCTTCCTTTAGCCAACGTGTTGGAAATACCGCCGCTGCTATAACTTTTTTTGCTCATGAATTAGGATTAAAATTTAAATAATCTTTATTTTTAATGTAATTTTTATAACATCAATCAGTTACAAATTACTGATTGATGTTATTTTTTTATAAATTGTAACTGTATTTTTTAATTTTATTAAAAAATTTAGATAATAATTTATTTAACAAAAATCGAATTCTATTTAAAGAAATATTTTAATCTTCTCTTATTTGATTATAAAGGAAATTTAACCAGCCTGATATTTCCCAAATACTCATGTCTAAATTATTTCCTCATCGAGAAAGATTCGGAATTTTAAACACAAAACACTTTTAGTAACTACTAAAAATTAAGAAGGACAAATAGTGATGACGTTCGAAGAATTAGGTATTGAATCAAAAATAATAAAAGCAATTAAAGAACTTGGATTTGAAAATCCTATGCCTGTGCAGGAAAAAGTTATCCCACATTTAATGCAAGAAAAGTTTTGCGACGTTGTGGCACTTGCTCAAACTGGCACTGGTAAAACTGCAGCATTCGGACTTCCACTTATTCAAAGAACAGACTTTGATAAAAAATTTGTTCAGCATTTAATACTTTGTCCTACCAGAGAACTCTGCTTACAAATTTCCAATGATTTAAATAGTTTTGCAAAATATAAAAGAGAAATTAAAATTGCTGAGGTTTATGGCGGAGCAAGCATTCAAGAGCAAATACGAAAAATAAAAAAAGGAGTGCAAATTATAAGTGCAACTCCAGGTCGATTGCTCGACCTCTTGGAAAAAAAAGTTGTGGATATTTCCAAAATAAAAACTGTTGTTCTTGATGAAGCTGATGAAATGTTAAATATGGGGTTCAAAGAAGAACTTGAAACAATCCTTAGTAAAACTCCATTTTCGAAAAATACTTTATTGTTTTCTGCCACAATGCCTAATGAAATAATGCTAATTGCAAATCGTTATATGAAAAACAAAATTGAGATTACAATAGGGAAAAGAAATTCTGGCGCTGAAAATGTTGAACATGTTTGTTATATGGTTCATGCTAAAGACCGTTATGCTTCATTAAAAAGAATTGCCGATTTTTATCCTGATATTTATGGAATAATTTTCTGCCGGACACGTTACGAAACAAAAGAAATTGCAGATAAACTTTTGATGGACGGCTACAACACCGAAGCTCTTCACGGTGATTTATCTCAAGCTCAAAGGGATGCTGTAATGAATAAATTTAGGTTGAAACATCTCAACCTTCTTGTTGCTACCGATGTAGCAGCTCGAGGAATTGACGTGGATAGTCTCACTCATATTATAAATTATGATCTCCCCGATGAGCTTAAAATTTATACTCATAGAAGTGGAAGAACCGGTAGAGCTGGCAAAACTGGTGTTTCTATTGTTATTGCAAATCTAAAAGAAAAAAATAAATTGCAATCTATTGAAAAAAAAATTGGTAAAAAGTTTAAATATTTGCCGGTACCTCTCGGCGAAGAAATTTGCGAAAAGCAGTTATTTAATTTAATCGATCGCATGCAAAACGTTGAACTAAACGACAAACATATCGAATCTTACTTGCCTGAAATTTATAAAAAGCTTGAAAGTTTAAAACGCGAAGAGATTATTAAGAGATTTGTTTCTTTAGAGTTTAATAGATTTTTAAATTACTATAAAAACACTCCGGACTTAACTCCGCAAAACATCTTTAGTCCTTCAAACAAAGACAACAGTAACCAACAAAATTATACTCGTTTCTTTATCAATCTTGGAAATAAAGACAATCTTAAGCCAACTGATATAATTGGTATGGTCAAAGATTTTACCGGTGTAAGAAATATAGATATTGGAAATATAGAAATTCTAAAAACTTTTTCATTTTTTGAAGTCGAAAAGGAACACTCTAACAACGTTGTTGTTTCCTTTAATGGAAAAGAGTTTAGAAAACGCCGCGTCTCTGTTGAGATAGCTGAGGGAAAAAAGAAGGATAATCGAAATAGTAAAGGGAAAAAACACAATATAAAAGAAAGAAATAATGGATTTGATAGACCTAAGAAAAAGAAACATCATTGAAAAATTAGATGATTATTTTTTAAACTTTGACTCATGTTAAAATTAGTTTAATGATTATAATCTCCAAACTTAAATGTGCTCTAAATACCTTTATTCCCATAAAAACTTGAATGTACAAGTCTAATTGGCTAATTTTAAAACGTAGTAATTAAAAAACAAAAAATATTTTTGACTAAAGATTCAATATAAATAAAGTAAATTTTATGGCACTAAATATTGGTGATAAAGCACCTGGTTTTACTTTAAGAGATCAAAACGAAAATGAAGTTTCGCTATATAAATTATTGAACAGGAATGTAGTTATTTTATTTTTTCCATTTGCAAATACTTCTGTTTGTACTGCAGAAATGAGTTACATGCGGGATAATATAAATGAGTTTTTGGAAATGAATTCACAGGTTATTGGTATTAGTGTAGATAGCCCCTTTGCTCTTAAAATGTGGGCAGATAAAAATTCCTTTAACTTTCCTTTGCTTAGCGATTTTAATAAAGAAGTATCTCCCAAATATGATTCCTTGTATGATGTTTTCCTGCCGGAAAAATTTAGTTATAAAGGCGTTTCAAAAAGGTCTGCTTTTGTTGTTGGCAAGGACGGTTTAATTAAATATACTGAAATTTGTCCTTCTCCTGGCCATCAACCAGATTACAAATCTATCCAAAATATATTAAAAAAATTATAATTAATTTTAGGAAATAATTATGATCAAAGAAGGAAATAAAGCTCCAGATTTTAAGTTAAAAGACCAGAATGGGAAAATAGTTTCTTTATCTGATTTCAAAGGTAATGATGTAATTTTATACTTCTATCCAAAAGATAATACTTCAGGGTGTACTGCGGAAGCATGCAGCTTTAGAGATGACTTCCCTGAATTCAAAAAAATAAAAGCAGTAATTATTGGTGTAAGTCCAGACTCAGTTGAGTCGCATAAAAAATTTGCCGAAAAATATAATCTTCCATTTACTTTGCTATCTGATGAAGAAAAGAAAGTTCTTGAAAAATATGAAGTTTGGAAAGAGAAGAGCATGTATGGCAAAAAGTATATGGGTGTCGAAAGAACAACTTTTGTGATCGATAAAGAAGGAAAGATTAAAAAGATTTTCAACAAAGTAAAAGTAGCCGGTCATAATAAAGAAGTAATGGATGTATTAAACAAAAAATAATTCACCCGAATTTATGTTATTGTTCTAACTACTTAACTAATCCTAACTCATTATTAAAATTTATAACAAATTTTTTTATAGCTATTTATAGAGAATAAAAATGGTTTATGCTACAAGAAGGGAAACATTTAGCGCAGCACATCGAATATATAATCCAAACTTTACGGATGAAGAAAATCAAAGAATATTTGGTAAATGCAGCAATCCGAATTGGCACGGGCATAATTACACCCTCGAAGTAGTCGTCGCGGGTGAAATAAACCCCGATACAGGATTTGTAATAAATTTAAAAGACTTAAAAGAAATCATAATTGAAAATGTTATCAAAAAGATGGATCATAAAAATCTAAATGTAGAAACAGATTTTATGAAAGGAATTATTCCAACTGCTGAGAATATTACCGTTGCAATTTGGAAGCAGCTCGAAAATAAAATTCCGTCAGGAAAACTTTTTTCTGTAAAACTATATGAAACCGAAAATAATTATTTTGAATATAAAGGAGAATGATTTTGAATTCCGATAAAATGAAAAATTTAATTAAAGAAATAATTCTTCAAATTGGTGAAGACCCGGAAAGAGAAGGCTTGCTCGATACTCCTAAACGTGTTGTTGAAGCATATAAATTCCTTACTTCAGGTTATGACAAAGATATTGAAAAGGTGTTGAACGATGCAATCTTTACTGAAAAGTATGATGAGATGGTTCTTGTAAAAAATATTGATTTTTATAGTTTGTGCGAACACCACATGCTTCCTTTTTTCGGTAAGGTTCATGTGGCTTATATACCGGATGGGAAAATAATTGGTTTAAGCAAAATTCCAAGAATTGTGGAAGTTTTTGCGCGAAGATTGCAAGTACAAGAACGAATGACTCAACAAATTGCTGATACAATAAATAAATATATTCAGCCGAAAGGTGTTGCTGTCGTTTCTGAAGCTTATCACATGTGTATGATGATGCGTGGAGTGGAAAAACAAAATTCTTCTGCCACCGCTAGTGCGGTGCACGGCATCTTTCAGGAAGATTCACGGACAAGATCAGAGTTTTTAAATTTAATCTCTATGAAAAATTTATGAACCTAAATAAAAATGCAGGCATTTGGATTACAGGCGCTAGTTCGGGAATTGGAAAAGCTGCTACGATTGAATTAGTAAATTCTGGAGTTAAAGTTTTTGCTTCTGCAAAAAGAATTGAAGAACTTGATAAACTAAAGTCCGAACTAAAAAATAAAAGCAGATATTTAAAAATTTTTCGCTGCGATGTTGAATCCAGATTCGAAGTTGAACAAACTGTTCGCAAAATTACTTCAATATACAAAATTGATTGTCTCGTTAACAATGCAGGCATAACTTCATTTAAAAAAGTTGAAGATTGCTCGCTTGATGAAATTGAACAAATTATTAGAACAAATCTTTTCGGTGCAATATACGCAATTAAGAGTATTCTTCCTTTCATGATTAAAAACAAAGGCGGAACAATCATAAATATTTTATCTGTTGTAACAAAAAAAGTTTTCACTAACAGTAGTGCATATGCTGCGTCAAAAATGGGGTTATTAGGTTTCACTAATTCTTTAAGGGAAGAGGTTAGAAAAAGTAATATTCGTATAATTAACATTATCCCTGGTGCAACGAAAACGAAAATGTGGCCTGAAAAAATTCGTAATAAAAATTCTGGCAGAATGATGAAGCCAGAAAATATAGCTTCGGTAATTAAATGGGCATATTTTCAGAATGACAACATGGTACCAGAAGAAATTTTACTTAGACCTTACTTGGGGGATTTATAAATTTACTTATTATCTTCTTTTGATATATAATTATTTTTAATCTTTTAAATGCTCAAGTATTTCACCCTTTTAAGATTTATCAGACTAAAAAATTTTATAATGGGCGGCGGCTCTGTTTGACCTGTTTTTAGCAGCACTAAGTCATTAAATTAACAACAAAGATAAGAGGTTATTTTTTTATCGAGTCGCCGCTTTTTTAAAAATTAATAATGCCGTTTTTCAACGGCATTTATAAATATTTTACATCTGCCTTCTCATCATCATTCGACCTTGTCGCCTTCCATCCATTTGACTGAAAAAATGTTCTCTAACCATTTTTTGCTGTTCGGGGGTAAGCACCTGATAAATATCTAACAAATGGTTTGCAGTAGCAACTGAAATAGCGTCTTTACTTTTATCAATTTTTTCAACAGCAGCAATTACTGCGTCGCGGTTTAAATCACTTTTTAATCGAAGTTCCTTAAGATCGAGTTTGTTCTTTTGTAAATCAGCTCTTAGGTCTACCATTTTCTTTTGGAAATCTATTTTTAAAGCAGCAATTTTTTCTTTCTGCTCGTCAGTTAAATTTAACTTTTTAAGAAAATCAGCTTTTTTGTTAATTGCATTCCGTAACAACGTTGGATGATTCCATCCTGCACCTTTCATCATCATTCTGCCGTTGTTAAAAGAATTTGGATTATTTGGATTTGGTACATTATTATTTTGAGCTTTTGTTATTCCTGATACGGAAAAAATAAAAGATAAGATTGCAAATATTGCGATTATTGACTTTTTCATTTTCATTCTCCTTATATGAATTTTATTTTGCTCTTTTGACACAACTGAATTAACTTTGGTTTAAAGAAATAAATTAAACCTTTTAATAGTCGATATTGTCAAAAAAACAAAGTACAGCGGAAAATGACGGAAATTAACAGCGATTTCGAGCTAGTCAAAAGCTTTATCGCCGGAGATGAGAGCGCTTTTAATAAAATTGTGCAGAAATATCAGCAAAAAATTTATTGGCATGCCCGTCGTATGACGGGCAACCACCTAGATGCTGATGAAATTGTGCAAGAAGTTTTAATTGTTCTTTATGAAAAATTGAAAGATTTTAAATTTCAGTCTTCACTTTATACATGGATTTATAGAATTACAGTTACAAGGTCTATAAATTTTTTGAAAAAAAGAAATTTAAAAAAAATATTTTCAATTGATGATAAACTTCCTAAAACTATGAAAAGTAGCGAAGATATTGTTGGAAATCTTGAGGTTAAAGAAAAATTTGAAAAATTAGAAAAAGTTCTTCAAAAAGTTTCTCCCAAACAAAGAGAAGTTTTTATTATGAGAAGTTTTGATGAACTAAGTTATGAAGAAATTTCTCAAATTACTGGTGGAAGTGTTGGAGGATTAAAAGCGAATTATTTTCATGCTGTCAAAAAAATAATGGAGCTAATGAAAGAAGATGGAAAAGATTGATCGAGTATTAAAATATATAGATGGGCAGATGAGCGACGAAGAAAAGTCTGCTTTTGAAAAAGAGCTTGCTTCTTCTGCTGAATTGAATTCAAAAATGGAAGAGTATAAAAATTTCTTTTCAGAAATAAAAGAAATAAAAGAAATTCCAGTTGATGCTTCATATTTTGTAAATATGATTCCTAATTTCAGAAATAGAATTGAATTAAAGAAAAAGAAGAAAATTTTTCCTAAATTGGCTCTGGGTTTTTCTACTTTGACTGCGGTAATTATTATTTCATTATTTTTATTTAAACAGCCTAAAAATGTAACTTTCGTTAATCTAAATTCGCATGGAATTGATTCTACTTTATCATTGTTGCAGGTAGGCATAAGTCCGTTACAGGATAATTTTAATTTTAGTAATTTATCAAAGGAAGAAGAAATGAAATATGACTCGGTTGTTACTTCAATGCTTTCTAATGAGCTTAATCTTTCTTCGGCAGGATTAAATTATATAAATGAAACTGGAAGTAATTCGGATCTTCAATCCTTGCTTCAAGGTGTAAATGATGTTGAAGCTAATAAAATTTATAATGAACTTTTACATAAAAAAATATTTTAAACGGGTTGTCAAATGAAAATGACTATTTTAACTCTTTTCGTAATGCTTTTAACTTTTGTTAAAGTTGAAGCTCAAGGTTTTATGCACAATAATTCTCAGGCTATGAAAAAAATAGAAGAACTTGAAAAAATTAAAATTATTGATGCTCTTGGAATGGATGAACAGACCTCTGTAAGGTTTTTTGCTCGAAGAAATGAGTTTAAGGAAAAACAGGATAAATTGATACATTCTGCCTTTAAACTTTTAGACCAAATGGATGCTTTATCGCAAAAAAATATTGATAAAAATGATCCTCAGTTCAAAAAGTTAATTGACCAATATATGAACGTAAGCGAACAAATAGTTGTACAACGAAATGAATTTTATCGTTCTCTTAATAATATACTTTCCCAACAACAAATTGCAAAATTGCTTGTGTTTGAAAGAAAATTTAGAGAAGAAATTCGTGATGCTCTATTCAAGGAACGTATGAATAAAAAATAAAATAGATTGAAATAATTTTAAAAATTAATTCTTTTATTGCTTTTCTTATTTGCCAATACTATTTTTTAAACCTAAATTTTGCGGAAGTGGTGAAATTGGTATACACGCTACTTTGAGGGGGTAGTGCCTTAATTGGCGTACGGGTTCAAGTCCCGTCTTCCGCACAAGAATTAAATTACATAAAAAAACGCCTGAATAAAAATTTATATTTAGGCGTTTTAAGTTTTAAATTGATAAAAATTTATCATTAAAAGATTACAGCCAAACATAAAGTTAGAGCATCTATATTTTCTTCACCACTGTTTTTTCCGACAAGATTAAACATATTATACTTTAGACTTGCATCGAGGTCAATAACTGGTAAGATAGTAATTATTGTTCCAACGCCAATAGCACCACCATAACGAGTGGCGCTTCCTTGATTAGTAATTCCATTTGACAAATCTCCCAAATTATTAACCGCTACCTCAAGGGAGACATATGGTTTAAAAAAGGGTAAAGGTAAAATATTATATTCAGCTTCTGCGCCAATTGATAAAATATTCTCCGAAGTTTTAATATTTATGTTGTTAACGGTTCCGTTTCCTCTGAGCATGTGGTAGTTAACAAATACAATTGGTGTTAATGGAACAAGGGGAAGATTAAATCTTGCCTGTGCGCCAAAATTAAAATTAGCTCCGAAACCAGCCCCATTATTAGAAATACTATTGGTGTATTCAGAGGGTGCAGTTACATCGGTTAGTCCTACCCCTAAGCCAAATTTAATTAACTGAGCGTGTAAGGTATTATTGAAAAGTAAAAAAAATGATAAACAAAATAATGTAATACTAATTTTTTTCATAACATCTCCATAAATGAATTTTATTTGTCGTCAAAATATGTAAATAAATTTTTAAAATCATTAAATTTTAATAAAATAATTTTTATCTAAGAGTAAATGATAATTGTGGAGGAACAAATCTGGAAATATTTGTAAATTGGTTTTATAAATTAAAGATATTTATATCGTTGTGAGAATAAGAATTTTAAATGTCAATACAGAAAAAATCAATTCTGTAAATAAACAATTGAATTGTCAATTTCTGACTCAGTTATTTCTTGTATTGTTTACAATATTTATGACGATTTTGGAGCTGATTATTTCCAAAAGAGTAATTTATAATTTAGCATCGGCTATTGTGTTTACTCTTTCCTATTTGTTGGTAATAAAAATTTTAAAAATCAGGATAAAAAATTTGGTTTATCCTTTAATATCTATTTTAATTGCCTACCTTCTTTTAAAAATAATTTTTAATACTATTCCTCTTTTGATATTCTTTTCATTTATAATTCTAATTATTTCTGAAATGTTTGTAAACATAGCATCAAATTTATTAAAGAAGAGAAATCAACAAAACAAAATTTTTTTTAATTCGACTATTTTTGGAATTACTACATTTATCATGCTTTGTATTTTTAGTTACTTTCAAACTTCAGAAGTAGTGTTTTACAATATTTTTAACTTAGTTTTATTTTCTGCTGCTGAAATAGCAATAATACTAAGTGCAACATATTATTTGAGCCAGAATTCTATAAAATTTTTTAGCATTCCCGTTTTATTGGCATTGTTGGTACACTTTTTAATTTTTGATGGAGATGCTAAAACAATACATTTTTTTACTATTAGCATTTCACTTGCCACAATAATTGCATTTCTTTCTTATGAATTCCGTTTTTTAACTTTTGACGGAGTAATTGCACAATTCATATTAGCTTCTTTAATTTTTAATTTTGGAGGAATGAAATGGACTCTTCCGGTTATGACATTTTTCCTTCTTTCAAGTTTGTTATCTAAATTAAGTCATACAACTAATGCACAATTATTTTATGAAAAGCCAGGTATAAGAGATTCTTCTCAGGTTTTAGCTAATGGCGGTTTTGGAGGAATTTTAATTTTAATATATCAATTTGCTCCTTCGGAACTTTTATATTGGATTTACGTCTCATTCTTTTCGGTTGTTAGTGCAGATACTTGGGCAACAGAAATAGGTACTTTAGGAAAAACTAAAACAATAAGTTTACTAACTTTTAAAAAAGTAGAGCAAGGAATTTCCGGAGGAGTTTCTGTGCCTGGAACGGTTGGAGCTGTTTTAGGCGCTTTTATAATTGCTTTATCATCGTTAATTTGGATAAGGTCAAATGAAATTAATTTTATATTTTTGATTACGTTTACGGGATTTTTCGGAAGTGTAATAGATAGCGTTATGGGAGCGACCGTTCAGGCACAATATAAATGCAATATTTGCGATAAAATCACTGAGCGAAAATATCATTGCAACAATAAAACCGTGTTTGTAAAAGGATTTAACTGGCTAAATAATAACATGGTCAATCTTCTTTCCGCTTTATGTGGTGGTTTAATAATAATCTTTATTAAAGAAATCTTAAAGGTATAAATGAAAAAGATATTCTCTTTTATTCTGATAATTTTTTCTTGTATTAATTTACATGCACAAACCACAGCTCAAATCTACAATTCTGCTATGGATGCGTATAATTCACATGATTATGCAACCGCTGAAAGGATTTTTCAAAAATTTTTTTTCGGCTATAATATATATGACGGACTTTACGCTACTGCAAAATATTATTCGGGGGATGCTTTGTTGAACTTAGGTGAAAAAGCTGCTGCTGCTGGTGAATTTGAATTTTTTGTAAATCAATTTCATTGGTCCTCTTTTAGAGATAAAGCTCTTTACAAACTTGGATTAATTTATTTTGAGCAAGGGCAGTATGACAAATGCCGCTCAAGATTAATCACACTAATTAAAGATTATCCGGAAAGCGATTACTCGGGCTCTTCGCTTTATTGGATTGGAGAGACTTATTCAAAAGAAAAAAAACTTAATGATGCCATTACTTTTTTTAAGAATGCCGTTGGTAATCAAGACAACAACAATTTTATAGATTATTCACTTTATACCCTTGCAAATACTTATGAAAAAGAATATGATTATAAAAATGCAGAAAAATATTATGATACTTTAATTACATATCATAGCAATAGCCCACTTGTTCCCGCCGCTCATATAAGAATTGGCTATTGCCATTTTAAACTAAAGCAATATGATTCTGCTATATTAGAGTTAAATGATCCAGTTGTAAAAACTTTACCGCCTGATGTTTATTCGGAAGGATTATATATTTTAGGAAATTCTTATTATCAGATAAAAGATTATCAAAAAGCGGAAAATAATTTTCTTTCAATTATAAATAACTATCCATTTTCTAAAGAATTAAGAGATGCTAAATACGGATTAGCTTGGGCATATTTTCAACAAAAAAAATATGAGGATGCTTACAAATTCTTTAATGAACTTTCATCTGGAAATGATAGCCTTGCTATAAATTCATTCTATTGGAAAGCTGAATCCAAAAGATATGCAGGACAAGAAATTGCTGCATTCGATATTTACCAGGACTTCCTTAATAAATATCCCAATGATCAATTAATAAATGAAGTTCAATACCAACTTGGGGTTCTTTATTATAACACCGGCAAATATGAACTTGCAGAAAAATATCTTGGCAATGCTGTTAAATCTGCTAATAATGATATTAAAGCTAGGGCTTACACCATGCTGGGGGAGATAGCTCTTAATAAAAAAGATTTCAATTCTGCCGAACAAATTTTTAACGAAGCAATTGCTACCCCAGACATCTCTTCGGATTTGGTTGACAGATCGATTCTTGGGCTTGGTGTTGCTCAATATTATGCTCAGAAATATGAGGCTGCAATTTCAAATCTATCTGACATTAATTTCAGAGATCCTAAATTTGAATCGGATAAGGTTAATTTTTATTTAGCAGAATGTTTTTATTCTTTAGGAAAGTACAAAGATGCTATAGAAAAATTTGACCAGGTTAGTTCAAACAATGATGAGTTAGCTAATCTTTCTTTGTATGGTAAAGCCTATTGCTACTTTAATCAGAAAGAATATGCAACTGCAGCAAAATACTTTTCAGAATATGTTAAACTTTTCCCGGATAATGTTAGAGCTGTAGATGCTAATCTTCGTTTAGCGGACAGCTATTACGGAAGTAAAAACTTTGTTGCTTCAAGTAAAGTGTACAAAGAAATGTTCCGAAACGATAAAAGAATTTTTAACGATCCTAATGCATATTATCAATTCGCACAGGCACTTTATAAAGCAAATGATATTCAGGATGCTATAACTGAATTCCAAAATCTTCAAAAAAAATTTCCTAACTCAGATTATGCAGATAAATCATTGTTTACGGTTGGTTGGATTTATTTTCAAAAAGGAAATTATCAACAAGCAATTTCTACTTACAGAAATGTTCTTGCTATTTATCCCAATTCTTCTCTGGCTCCAACGGTTTTTTACTCTATAGGGGATTCATATTTTAATTTAGGTCAATATGATTCAGCCATTACAAGTTATCAGCAAGTATTAACAAAATTCCCGACTTCGCCGCATGTTTATGATGCCGTTAACGGAATACAGGACTGTTATGTTATTCAAAACAAGCAAGACCAAGCAATAAATTTTATTCGTCAATTTATTGCTAATAATCCATCGCTTAGTTTTTCTGATCAAATTTTTTATAAAGTAGGCGATATTTATTATAGCTTACAAAATTATAAACAAGCCGAAATTAGTTACAGGGAATTTATTGCTGATTACCCGAACAGCAAACTTGTACCACAGGCATATTATTGGATAGGCAAGAGTGCAGAAAATTTAAAAAAATATGATGAAGCTCTTTCGGATTTTAACAGTGTTTTCACTTCCTTTCCCAATAGTGATGCTGCACCGGCTGCGGTTATTGAAATGGGAAACATTTATAATCAACAAAAAAAGTACGACGATGCTTTGACAATGTATAACAAAGCATTGACTACACTTCCAAATAAACTACGCTTTACTGAAATAATGTTTAACAAAGGAATGACTTATGTTAATAAAAATGATTTTGCCAGTGCAACATTGGTTTTCAATCAGATTGTAAAAGATTATAGCGGTACAGTTTTTTCTGAAAAATCAAAATTAGAGCTTGGAATTTTATCTCTTCAGGCAAAAAATTATTCGCTTGCAGACTCTTATTTGACGAATCTTGCCCAAAATCGTAGTGACGACATTGGTGCTCAAGCACAATTTTATTTAGGGCAATCTCTTTATAATCAAAAAAATTACTCTGCCGCAATAACTGCACTTTCAAGAGTAAGCAGTGTTTTTCCGGCTTATGATGATTGGGTTACAAAATCGTATTTACTTTTAGGTGATTGTTATGAAAAGACTAAAGACCGGTCTAGGGCAAGGGAAATGTACCGAATTGTCATTTCAAAACATGGAAAAGATAAATACGGAAGAGAAGCAAGCATTAAATTGAGGAGAATTAGATGAATAAAATAATATTTTTTGTTAGCTTGTTATTAACTTATTTTTCTACTTTTGCTCAACAGCAGCAAAGTTCTACTGTTCAACTTCCGGACTTCGTTATAACCGGTAAAGATGTTGTAAATGTTCAAAAAGCTAAAAGTATTCCTCCCGATTTTATTCCAATAGTTTCGGAACAGTTTATAAAACCTGTTTTTCCTACCGAAAGTCTACCAATTAAAGAAGTTCAAACTCCTATTAAGGGCAGTCTTGATTCAATTGATTCTTTAAATTTTTCATATGGAAGACTTGATGCCGGCATGGGATTTTACTCATTACCTTCCGCTGATTTAACTTTTGCAAATCCTTTTAAGAATGGTTTGTTAGAAGCTTTTTTTAATGGTTTTAGCCAGCGCGCTTACGTTAGCCAAAGTGATCAGTATAAGTTAAACGGCGGAGCAAATCTTTTTCTATTTGTTAATAATAACTCTAATTTTTTACCAGGTACCAAAGTCAGTTTTCATGGTGATTACAAAACTACTGGTTATAAATTATTTGCTTCAGATAATCCTTTTTTTAAGAGAAATTATAATAGGGGAATAGCTTATGTTGGAATTGACAATAACCTTGGCAAAAATTTTATCTTTAATGCTAAAGCTACTGATGAATCCGCAAATTATAAAAATGAAAATTTTACAGAAAATCTTTTTGATTTATCTGGTGCATTTAAACTATCTCTTCCTTATTTTAATGTCAGTTCAGATATTGACTATAAAAAACAATTTATTACGAACGATCTAAATAATAACTCTAAATTTAGTTACCTTGCTTTAAGACCAAGCATAGGCGTAGAATTTTCTAAAGTGTTTAAAGCCTCATTTGGTTTTAATTATGACAAAATAGATACCGATTTTAGTTTTTCACCTTATCTTGGGATTGGAGTTAATATTGACCAAGGAATTTCTTTATATGCAGAATATTCGCCTAACGCCAATTTTTTAGAGGCGACTCATTTTGCTGACATAAATCCTTATTTTAGAGCGCAAAAATTTTCTAATATTTTTATGAAAGAAAATTCGGAATTTAATGTTGCAATGAAATATGAGTATTTTACTTATTTTGAAATTGATGGCGGAATAAAATATAAATCTTCCGACAATTATCCTTATTTTACTGACGCAGCAGAGAAGGGAATTTTTGATGTTAGAACAACTTCTGCTAATAATTTTACTGCTTATATTAACTTATTATTTCACCGAGGTCCTTACGGCTACTTTTATGCTACCGGAGAATTTAGCGATACTAGGGACTCCGTAGGCTTTTTGCTTCCATACTATCCTAAAGTTAAAGCTTCATTAAATTATGGGTACAATTTTGTAGACGGCTTTAATGCGGAGATTAATCTAAATTACAATGGTGGTGTTTATTCAGATTTACAAAATACAAACTATATAAAAAATTATATTAATCTCGGGTTAAAACTTTCTTATTCTATTCAATCTAATTTAGATTTAACCGCACAGCTACAAAACATAACCAATAATAAAAATTATTTCTGGAAAGGATATCAAGAATTACCATTTGATTTAACCGGCGGAATAAAACTTCGATTTTGATTTTTTTTAATTTTTGAGGGCTTCTATACAAGCCCTTGAATTACAAATAAGGCGAAGAATTACAATGGCTATATTTGTGTTTTTTATTTATTAATTCATCACTAAAAATTTAACTTAAAATTTGTTATCTTGTTATCACAAACAAAGAATAATTGTTTAAAATGAACAAGGCTGAACTTATAAGAATAATCTCCAAAAGAAGTGGAGTGCCGGATTCGGAAACAAAAATTTTTCTTGAACTTTTTCTGCGCAAAGCTTCTTCAATGCTAAAGAAAGGTGAAGCTCTTAAATTTTCTGGGCTTGGGTATTTCCAGCTTCAGCAAGGGGTAACAAGATTGCTTCATAATAAGCCCGATGAAAAAGTAGTTTATTCTAATTTAATGGTATTTTACCCCATTCATGAACAAACTTCCGAAATTGAAGAGAAAATAATTTTTAATATTCCAGAAGAAGATGAAGACGAGTTTAATGAATTAGATTCATACTTTAGCTTAAGTATTGGTAAACCAGTTATTCCTTTATCAGATACAAATTCGAATGATTTTTTTGTTCCAGTTTATGGCAACGAATTAAAAAAAACAATTGAGGCAAAAGTTGAAAAGCTTTTATCAAGTGCCGAAGTGATCTCTCGCTTTACTAAGGGAAATGAAATTTTTGTAATTGGCTCTGAAAATATTGATAAAGGACAATTGCAAATTCAATGGGACGAAATTGAAGACCACATTTATGAAAAGAAATCAAAACTACAAAACAACGAAAAAATAACCAAAACGACTTCGGAATTTGGACATATAGCATGGGATTTTGGCTATGACCTTGCTAAACAGATTGAAGAAGAATCTATAATAGATTCTGCGTCAGTATCATTAACCGAACCTTCTAACGAACCTTCGGGAAATGATCATCTTCTTTGGGATTTTAGCCCTCCACCAATCTTTGAAAAATTATCTTCCACCAAAAGCCAAATTGAAGACGAAAATTCTACTTTAATGGATAAACATGAAGATAATCCAATTGAAATTAAAGAAGAATCGTCTGAAAATAAATCCGTATTAGAAAGACCAACAGAAAATAATTATGATAATTTTGAAGTTGTTAAATCTGTTACTTCAGAATTATACGATGATGATTTTTTAAAACTTGAAAAGGATGAAAATCTGCCATGGGATTTTGGCAAAGAAAAAAGTTCTTTAATAGAAGAAAATTATTTTGCAAAAACTGAAGAACAAAGAGAGGTTGAAGAAAATACAACTTCAAGTGAGACTGAAGAGAATAATAATCAAGATACTTTAAACGTAGTTGAAAATGAAATTGAAGTAAATAAAAAATCAGACGTAAAATCTGAGAATGTTATTTCTCAAGATCAAGTTAAAAATGAGTCGAATAATAAAATTGCAGTGACATCCTATTCTAAAGAAAAAACCTTTTTGCCGTTTTGGATTGCATTAATAACCATTTCTGCCATTGGCGTTGCTTTATACTTATTTTTAAGGACTTCTGCCTATAAGTTTCCTTGGGAAATTAAAAGTAGCAAAGTTGGAGTAACAAAAGAAACATCACGTCTAGAAATAATAAATAGGAATTATGACATTCCTGTTACTTATTCGAACTCAAGCTTAAATATAAAGAATAATAAAATTGTTAAAAAAGATTCGCTTAATAACTTAGATAAAAATTATTTAAGTTCTTCACCAAAGGGAGGTGCCAATAAATTAACAAATAATGTTTCTGGTATATCTTCAAAAAAAAGTAATTCAAAGTTAAAATCGACTTTGCCTAAAATACAATCAAATGTCTTTTCACAAAAAGTAAAAGATAATATTTTTAAATTTGGAGAAAATTATATTGTACAAGTTTCATCATGGCAATCTGAATTTGTTGCTAATAAGGAGGCAGAAAAATTCAGAAAACGAGGATATAACAGTTCTGTTGTTAAAGCTGTTATTCCAGGAAAAGGAATTTGGTATCGAGTAAGAGTAGATAATTTTAAAACATTAGAGGAAGCACAAAAGTTTCTTGAAAGAAATGAATGAACAAAAATATTAATACTTATAGCTGGAAAAATAAATCAATATGAAGTACGGATATATAAAAAATATTTCGATAGCACTATCTATAACTTTTCACGCAATAATATTAAGTCTTTTCTTGATGGTAAATTTATCTGTTTATACGCCGGAAGTTCACGAAGTTGAGTTAACATTTGGTTCCGGTGGCAGGTCAGGTTCATCTGGTGCCTTGGGTGATCAAGTAACAGGAGAAGAACAAATTGCAAAAGCTGAAGTTAAACAGGAAAATGGAGATAAAAATGAAAATTCAAAAAGTCTTGATTTAACTAAAGCTACAAATAATTCTAATGACGAATTAATAAAAGAATCAGATAAAAATAAAAAGCGTTCGGACAGAAAGGACGAATTAGATAATAGTAAGGTAAATTCCAATATTAACCTTCCAGGGCGGGGAAATAAGACTCCGGGAAATGGAAGTTTTGGAGACGACATTGATTGGGGTGGTCAAGGGCAGAGGAAAATATACAATTGGATAATTCCGCCTTATCCGGAAGGAGTTGATAAGTCAATAGATATTAGGCTCAAATTTGTTATTATGCCTGATGGGACAGTTGGAAATATAATTCCCTTAACAAAAGCTGATACGCGTTTGGAAACAGCCGCAATTAATTCTCTAAGGCAATGGAGGTTCGAGCCTTTGAATCCATATCAAAAGCAAGTACCGCAGACGGCTGTTATTGTTTTTCCGTTTCGGCTTCAGTAAAAAGATCGTTATAATACATCTTATAAAAGAAAAATTCTGCAATGGAAAGGATGGTCAAAGAAAATGCATCGCGGTCAAAAAATATACCTAACCCTTTTTGGTCCATAACTAATTTTGCCACCATTCCGGTTATTGTCCATCCAACAGAAAATAAAATACCAATTAACCCAATATTTAGCAGACCGGAAGTAATATCTTCATCCTGCCATTTTTTTGTGAAAACAATTAAAGCAAATATTAAATGAGCTGCGAATATAAATGCCACTACCATATAAAATTTAAATTATTTTTTTACTAAGTTCTTTTATTTAAAATTACCATTCCGATTAAACCACCGAGAATACCAAAAATTGTATAAATAATACCGTAACTAAAGAAAATCATAATTGTATACAAAAATGAAAAGCCATTGGTTGTAATTTGTAACGCCATCTGATGATACAATGCAATCGTATCTTTAAAAATAGCACTAAGATTATATTGGTTTATTGTTCCTTCAATTTGAGGGAGAACCTGAATAAACTCGTTTGTTTTGGTAAAGTACGTAACAATAACTTCAAAGAAGGTTGCAAATAATGTTGTAAACGCACCGGTTAAAAATCCAAAAAATACGGCCTTTTTAATAGTAACAGGAGGAGGAACTTTATTTATTCTGTGGTCAAGAGTTAAAGACAAAACAACTGCAAAAGGAACAATTAAACAGCACCCTAAGCTTTTTATTCCTGGTACAGTTACTAACACAGCAGCACCGAAACCGCAAACAAGTGAAGGGAAGATTCTTTTATTATCCATTATGTTTTGGAAGTATTAAATAGAAAGTGAAAATTATTTTCAAGAATGGATGCAATATATAAAAATACAATCGAACCAAAAAACATACCTGTTATAAAAGCAACATCTTTTGAATACTTATATATTTCAAAGGTAGAACAAATTACATCAAAAAGAATTGGTGCAGAAGCAAAATACAAAGCTTTGCTTTTTAGTTGAAGCTTTGTGAAAAAAAATAAAGATAAAAAAGACATAAGTAAAGCACCAAAATAAATTCCTGTACATCTAGCGCAAACTAAAAATTTCTGCCCTGAGAATATAAAAGTCTTATCGTTTTGTTGATGACAAACTGTACCGTATAAATTTTTTATAACAGGATGAAAAATTTTAATCAACTGAGAATTTGGAAATAAAGATGGTGAAGAAAAACCGATACACCAGATAAGTAGCATTGAAAACAAAACTATTCTAACAGTTCTGTTGGAAATTAAAATGATAGGAAACATTTTGAGCGTTAATTTTTATATTATTGAGCTTTAAAAATGAGAATATCCTTTTTAGTTAAAACATAAAGGGTTTTATTAAAAATTAAGGAACTTGTTATGTCGTTAATTTTATTAATTCCAAATAAATTTATTTTAGATAAAGTAAAATCGGGCAAGTTCAAATTGGCATAAAAAACACTATCTTCTGTAGTTAATGTAAGATTGTTAAAAATGATACGGATAGATTTTAAATTTTCTTTCGTTTTAATTTTGGTAATACCATTTCCATATTGATCAAATACTACTATATAATTATTATCTAAGACGAAAATATTATTGTTATTTGCCACGGCAAGTTGTAGGGGATTATTTAGGGAGAAAGAGCCGGCGTCAAAGCCTCCAAAGTTTTGTACAAAATTTCCAAAGAGGTTGAATTTAATAATGCGCTTATTTTCAGAATCAAGAATATACAAGTCACCTTGCTGAGAAAGAGCACAGCTAAGCGGATAACCAAATCTTTCTTCCGTTGTATCGCTGTTTCGAGTATAGAGCGAAGATACAAAATTTAAATCTTTGTCAAATCTTTCTACACGATGATTATTTTTATCGCAAGCGTAAACTGATAAAGGATTTGCAAACACATCTGCTGGATTATCAAACTGTCCGTTATCCCAACCATATCCACCAGTGCTTTTTAAAACATTTCCAAGAGTATCTATTTTATAAATTTCATCAGTACCGGCATCAGTTACATAAAGAATACCACCAGAAGTAATATAAAAAGAAGAAGCATCGTTAAACTTACCAATTACATTTTGGAATTGATAATTTTGTGCAAACGCTATTTGAGAAGAAATAAGTATTAATAAAAAGACAGTTAGTGTAAAAAATTTTTGAAAATATAACATATTAAATAAAATTCTATAAATATTGGTTTAAACTAATCTAAGTTTTTAATAAATCAAAAATAATTTTAAAATAGAATGGTTCAAAACATCAAACTATTTGAAAGATTATTTGTATAGAAAAGTTAAAAATGCTATTTTTGTTTTGAGTGAAAATGAAAAAATATTTGCCCCGTGGTGTAATTGGCAACACGTCTGACTCTGGATCAGAAGAGTTCAGGTTCGAGCCCTGACGGGGCAGCTAAAAAAGCTTGAAGAGGAAAATCCTGCGGGCTTTTTTATATTTTTAGTAAAGTAAAAAATTTTTTATAATCTAAATTGAGTGAATTTAATGGCATTGTAAGACAAAGCCGAAGTATTGATCGTAATTTATCTTCGCATAAATAAATAGACAAGAATAGGTTTATAAATTGGGGATTTGTTAAAGAAGGGGAGATATTAGCATATCATCAAGAACTACTTAGAGAGAATATTATAAAATAAATTTTGATCGGATAGACAACGGGTTCAGAACGAGTTCAGAACGGATTCAGAGGTTAACAGATAGGCGGGAAAAAAACTTTTAAAGGTTTGCTAAATCCAAATAAACAGTGCGTTTCTCAATGATAAAATAATAATTAAAAAAATCCGTTTATTAATAATATTTAATAAACGGACCTATAATTAGAGTTTCTAAAAATTATTTAATTGTCAAAAATCTTTCGCGCGGAGTCATAGAAATACCACAACGCTTTGGAGCCATAGAATCATACGTATTTCCGCATGTAGTGCAAACCATATATAAATCAGAAAGGCTTTTTTCCTGACCAGCAATTAATTTTTCAAGAGCATTTTGGTACATTGCCTTATGCTTCTTTTCTGTTTGGAAAGCATAATTAAAGGAAAGCATTGCAATATTTACCCCTTCTTCATTAGCCGTCTTAATAAAGTCGGGATACATTGTATCTACTTCATAAGATTCACCTTTAATTGCGTCATTAAGATTTTGCTTAGTTGTTTTTACTTCATACTTTGGTGTAACTTTATCCATTTTTTCTCCAAGCTGCTCAAGTGCAGAGCGGTGATTGTATGCATGAATGTTTTCTGATTTGGAAGCAGCTTCAAATAAAAGAGCTATTTTATTATAGCCTTCTTTACGTGCTTGTTTTGCGTAAGCCGCATATTTAGCGCTTGCAGTGGTCTCGCCAATTATAGCAGATTTAATATTTTTAATTGTATTTGATTCAATATTTTTTTTGTTTCCAGCAAATGAATTCAGTGATACAATTAAGGCAAGCAGAAGAACGGGAAGAAATAATTTGACTTTCATTTTTATCTCCATTAATTAATAATTAAAATATTACCTTGTTAAAATATGATCATCTATCTAAAACAATATTTAAATATTTCTTAAAAGAATCTTAAAAATGAAAGGTATAAGAAGTTAAGGAAAGAATAATTGAAAAATGGTTCCGAAGTTAGGTTTTGATTTTATTTTTAAATTGATTTTCTGTAAATCGGCAAGTTTCTTAACAATTGCCAAGCCCAGCCCATTTCCCGGGATATCAGAATTTCTTGATTCATCCACCCTGTAAAACCTATCGAAAATCTTTTCAACCTGATCGCTTCCCATTCCAATACCATGATCGACTATTTCGCAAAGTTTTTCTTCGAAGTTTGACTTAATTCTTATCTCAATTGATTTGTTGGTACCAGAATATTTTATGGCATTTGAAAAAATATTTTCAAGAATAATTTCCAGCATTGATGAATCGCTGAAAACAACAAGATTATTATAAACTAGGTAATTAATCGATAAAGATTTAGCAGAAAGTGCCGGTTCAAGTCTTAACAGAACTTTATTTATTAAAGATAAAAGTTCAATTTCTGTAAAATTGGGTTTTATCTTTTCGCTTTCAAATCTTGCCAGCATAAGAAGGTCATCAATAAGCTTAGACATTCTATCAACTTCGGAAATACAATATGAAATTTTTTTTTCATATTGTTCAACGTTTCGAGGCTTTCTAATAAGAACCTCAAGTGTGCCTTTTATAATTGATAAAGGAGTACGAAGTTCGTGAGAGGCATCGGCAGTAAATTGTTTTTCTCGCAGAACAGCATCTTGAAGACGAGCGAGAAGAGCATTTATAGTTGAAGCCAACCTATAAATTTCGTCCTTGTGTGGTGGCAGTTCAATTCTCTTATCAAGATTTTCCCTTGTAATTTTTTCCGAGGTTTGAATGACTTTATTGATTGGTGAAATACTTTTTCCGGCTATGTAACTAGAAACAAAAAACACAAAAACAATGACAAACGGAAAGCCAATAAGTAATACCAAACCTAAATTATTAAGTACCATGTTTGATTCTTCCAAAGGCATAGCAACGATAATGTATCCTAAAATTTTTTCGGTAGGGTTTCTTATCGGCAATTGAAGTTGCCTTACAGGTGAGCCAGACAAACTGGAATTAAAATAGGATTTTTCATTTAAAACAGAATTAAAGCCTAATTTATCATTTAAAAGATTGCTGGACTTTTGTATTAAATTGCCTGATGGATCAACCACCTGAATAAAGGTAGGATTTACTTCAATTTGCCCATGTTCGCTTTCATTCCATTCGAACGGATTTGAGAAGACAAATTTATTATTGAGCACAACAATGCTTTTAAGTATTTCAGATGATTCAGCATCCAGGTCAGAATCAAGATGATGGAAGACAGTATTGTGTACAACCATATAAATTGTAATAAATAAAATGCCGGTAAGAATGGCACTGGAAAGCATGAATAAAAAGCTAATTCGGTTTCTAAGACTAAGCCTATTAATTTTCACGCGCAACATATCCAACGCCCCGAATGGTATGAATTAAATCATTGCCGCCGTATTGATTTAATTTTTTTCTAAGAAAATTAATATAAACATCAATTACCGAAGTATCGGAATCGAAGTGCATGTCCCAAACATGTTCAATTATTTTTGTTCGCGTGCAAACTTTGCCTTTATTTCGGATTAAAAATTCCAGGAGTGAAAATTCTTTTTGCGTTAGATTTAATTCTTTTCCATCTCTGGTAACCGTGTGAGTATCCAGGTTAACAATTACATTTCCTAAATAGAGTTCGGTTAGCCCATTTTCCTTCTGCCTTAATTGGACTCTAATGCGTGCAAGTAATTCAGCAAACTGAAAAGGCTTCCTAATATAATCGTTAGCTCCAGCTTCAAGTCCAAAAACAGTGTCGTCGACAGTATCCTTTGCAGTTAAAAAAATGATGGGCACCGAAGAGTTTGTTTTACGGATTTGTCTACAAACTTCAATACCACTTAAACCAGGAATCATCCAGTCCAGAAGAATTAAGTCATATTCATTTATTAAACTTAATTCTAAACCTTTTTTACCGTCTGAAGCTACATCCACGGCAAAGGATTCTTCCTCAAGTCCGTCCTTGAGAAAATTAGATATTCCAGTTTCATCTTCAACGACAAGAATACGCATGTTTTTCCCACCAATTTAAAAAAATTATTCACTTTTTATATTACTGTTGTCTTCCGAGTCATTAAGATTAAAGGTATTTCCTAAATTAAACTTTACACCGGCAGCATGCTTAAAAACAAGTTCGCCGCCGTAATAACCAGTTCTAGCAACTGAAAGTACACCGATTAAAAACATAAAAAGAGCAAGCCATTTATACATTCCGGAATATTTTTTTGATAGAATTAAAACTACACGTGCAATCGAAGTAATAACCATTATCCAAAGAGTGAGCAATGCTGCTTCCTCATGAACTTCGATTGCATTTTTTAATGAACCCGCTTCTGTAATTCCTCCTCCGGCAATATTACCAGAAATGTAGGCGGCAACTACTCCTAAAGTTCCCAACAATAATAAATAAAAAGCAGCTTTTCCGAAAAATTCTTTTTTAAAAACTACACCAACAAAGTCAAATAGAAAGCCAATAATTAAAAGAGCAATCGGAAAATGTACAATCATCGGATGAATATGCGTAGTATCTAACATTTTAATCTCCAATATTTTGATACAAACATACCTTACCAACCTTAAACAAATCTAAGAAGATTCTTAAAATTTACTTAAAATTATTTCATTCTAAAAAGAATAGATTATTTGCAATGAATTTTTAGTATATTTAAATAATAAGCAGAAGTTTACCAAAGATACAAAAAGGAGTAATTTTATAATATTCAAGTTGACCGCCTAATGATAAGTGGTGTTTTATTAGTCCACGCCCTAAAGTGCTTGGCTATAATATGCCCTACCTTCAGGTAGGGGTACATGAAAAGCCCCAAAATATAAAGGACTTTAGCCCATCATAATGGAGTCGGGGCAACTTGAGTAATAAAAAGTAAAAGATAAATGAAAATGGTCAAAAAGTAAATTAAGTATAAAAAACTTTATAAGTAAAGATGAAAAACATCATACAGAAATTGAAAATCTGAATTTAAAGAACTAATATTTAGAAAACATCAGGAGAACCAAATATCAGTGCATAAGGCATACTAACAACAAAGCCGCAAAAGAAAATACTTTGAGAAATTAAAAACAGTTTGATTTTAATACGAATAATTGGAATTATTATCACATGAAATTAATTTTACTTGTTTGTAAATATTAGTTTCACTTATTTGTATATTAAAATTTGGCTAAAGCTTTGGTTAAAGTTGATAAATGGCTTTTAAAATCAAATTGTGAAGGAAATGAGTTCTAACAAGGATAATTAGTTAGACTTATTTATTGCTGGATTTAGATTTTTAGAGAAACAATAAGTTAAAATTATTAGGTAGAAATTTTGAAAAATCATTATGATGTAATAGTAATAGGTAGTGGACCCGGCGGAGAAGGAGCTGCAATGAAATGTGCAAAAGAAGGTCTTCGCGTGGCAATGTGCGATTATTTTTCTATGATAGGGGGAAGTGCCACACATAAAAGTACAATTCCAAGCAAAGCTCTAAGGCATGCCAGCCAATTATTATATGAAAGCAATAGCCTTGAGGAAGCAAATTTCCAAAGTCTTCTCAGGAAAGCAGAAATAGTTATTCAACAACAATTTAATCTTAGAAAAAGTTTTTACGAACGAAATCTTGTAGATATAATAGACGGACAGGCAAAATTTATAGATGCAAATACAATTTCAGTCAAACTTTCCACAGGAGCAGAAGAAACATATTCAGCAAATTATTTTGTGATAGCAACAGGCTCTCGTCCTTACCATCCAGTAGATGTAGATTTTAAGAACCCACGAATTTTAGACAGCGAAACTATTTTAGGGTTAAAAGATAATCCACGATCTATAACAATATATGGAGCAGGTGTTATTGGTTGTGAATATGCCTCTATATTTAGAGGACTTCGTATAAAAGTAAATTTGATTAACACACGTAATAAACTTCTTGCTTTTCTTGACGATGAAATAATTGATGCACTTAGCTATCATTTGCGCGAGAACGGCGTAATTTTAAGGCACAACGAAGAATATGAAAAAGTTGTAGCTGATGAAAAGGGCGTAACTGTATATTTAAAATCAAATAAAGAGATTCGCACTGATTATCTTCTTTGGGCTCAGGGTAGGACAGGTAACTCAGACAAATTAGGGTTGGAAGGTTTAGGAATAAAAACTAATACTCAAGGATCAATTGTTGTAAATGAAGTTAATCAAACGGCAGTTCAAAATATATATGCAGTAGGAGATATTGTCGGTTTTCCAAACCTTGCCAGTGCATCTTATGATCAGGGAAGATTTGCGGCAACACATATTGTATTTGGTAAGTGTGAACATCAATTAGTAGAATTTATTCCTATTGGTATTTACACAATCCCAGAAATTAGTTCTGTTGGCTATACTGAAGAGCAACTTACTAAAGAAAAGATACCTTATGAAGTAGGGCATTCATTCTTCAAACATTTAGCCCGTGCTCAAATTACCGGAAAGACAACAGGTATGTTAAAAATTCTTTTTCATAGAGAAACGCTTCAAATATTAGGAGTGCATTGCTTTGGTAACGGTGCCGCAGAAATTATACACATTGGACAAGCTATTATTTCACAGAAAGGTGAAGCTAATTCTTTAATGTATTTTATAAATACTACTTTTAACTATCCCACTATGGCTGAAGCGTACCGGGTAGCTGCACTAAACGGTATCAACAGAGTACATAATCTGAAGAAAAACTAAAAAAAAGAATTTTAATAATAGTCCTTTCAATGGGTAAGAAGGGGAAAACAGATCTAAGATTTTATAACTCTTTAAACTTTTGTACTTCTTATTTTGTCTTTAAAAAATAAAAAATGTTTTATAATTCAGCACGGAAAAAATATTACGTAAAATACGAAAATTGTAAAATGAACGTTGCTAATTCATGTTAGAGGAAATTTAAAATAGAATAACCACAATTTATAAAACTAAAGTGGATAATTATTTAAGAAATTTCAAATTAAGAAAATAAAATATAGGGAAACATGAGATGAAACTTAAGGGCAACACAATCTTGATAACAGGCGGAACTTCGGGAATTGGGCGTGCATTTGCTGAAAAATTTTTAAAACTGGGAAACAAAGTAATAATATGTGGAAGAAGGGAAGAACGACTTAATGAACTAAAACAAAAACACAATGAACTTATAACGAGAGTATGTGACGTTTACGATATTGACCAAAGAAGAGCGCTTGCCGAATGGACTACTACAAATTATCCTGAGACTAATATTTTAATAAATAATGCCGGTGTACAATATCTTGCTGAATTAACAAAAGAAATTAATCTTGAAAAAGTATATCATGAAGTAGAAATCAATTTTATAGCTCCTATTCATTTAAGCTCGCTTTTTGCACGTCATTTTACCGGCAAAAGTGAAGCAGCAATTGTAAATATAACTTCCGGTTTGGCATTTTCACCAATAGCAATAATGCCTGTTTATTGTGCAACAAAAGCAGCGATGCATTCAATTTCTTTATCTCTTCGCCATCAATTAAAAGATACTAAAATTAAAGTATTTGAGATTGCCCCTCCCTCAGTTGATACCGAACTTGGACATGATAGAAGAGCAGACAAAAACCAGACTCATGGTGGAATGGATGTAGAAGAATTTACAGACGAAGCTTTCAAAGTTCTTGAAAATGATGATTTTGAAGCAGCCATAGGTATGGCAGAGAATATGCGCCAAAAGAGGGAATTGCTTTTCAATGTAATGAATCAATAAATGTATTCAAATGCGACCTTACTGTTTATTTTTTTATACATCAACAGAAAAAAAATAATTAAAAAAGGCTATATTTTACCAATTTAGCTGGCACAATGGTTGTTTATTTATGATAAGACAAACGGTAGAGGTGTAAAATGAAAAAGTTGATGTTTTTTTATATAATAATAGCTTTCTTCTTTATTCCGAAGAATGTACAAGCCCAACATTATGAAAGCGGAGGTTTTGGAATTTTTTATTCATCACTGGCTCCTTACGGTTCATGGATCGAACTTGAAAATGGAGTTACCGTTTGGCGTCCTATGAATTTAAGAAATGGATGGGCGCCATATAGATATGGAAGATGGATATGGACAAATGATGGCTGGTATTGGGATTCTGATGAGCCGTTTGGGTATATTGTTTTTCATTATGGAAGATGGTATTATGATGATTACTATGGATGGATTTGGGTTCCGGATGATGTTTGGGCACCCGCTTGGGTTCAGTGGAGATATGATAATGATTATATTGGTTGGGCTGCACTTCCTCCTTATGCCAATTTTTCAATTGGAATTGGTATAAGCTTTTCTACCGGATATGAAACTCCTTATTCTTTTTGGCATTTTGTATCTTACAGGCACATGTGTGACCCATATGTTTACAGGTATTATGTTCCTGATAGGATAAAATATAGAATTTATTCACAGTCAAGATTTCGAACCAATTACGGCTACTCCGACGGCAGAGTTATTAACCGAGGTGTAGATGTAGATTTCGTTCGTCAGAGAAGTGGTGTAAGAATTACTGAGAGACAGATTCAGCGAGTTAGTGATCCTGGCGAACTAAGAGGAAATTCAGGAACAAGAAATTCAAATTCAATAAGAGCATTGATTATTTCAAGAAATAGTTCCGATAGAATTCCTTCTAATGTTGAAATTCAAAGAGGAAATAGACCATCTTCGCTTGATTTATCAAGAGTAGAAATTGGAAGAAACATTTTTAATCGTGGAAACAACTCTTCGGAAATTCAAAGAGACCAGAATTTTCAAATACAAGAAAATAGAAGCGAACCGGTGTCTCCAAATAATAGACGGTTTAATCCAAATATTAACCGAGAAAATAACAGACAAATAGAAAGAGAGCAAAAGAGTGGACGCTCGCAAAATCAAAATTTCTTTAATAGAATTTTTAAGGAAGACAATAATCGGCAGAAGTATCCAAGAAATGAGATTAACCAAAACCGAAGAGAACCTCAACCGCAGGTTAGGAAAGAAAATGCTAATAATGGAAGAGAAAACCTTAAGAGAGAATCAAACAACCGGAATGATAATAAAGATTCTCGCGCAAGAGGAAGATAACGATTTTTAACTCTTAAATTCAAGTTGACCGCCAAATGATAAGGGGGTTAAAACCCCTTGAAATACGGGGTGTTTTATTAGTCCACGCCCTAAAGGGCGTGGCTAAATAGCCTCGACGTATAAAATAATTTGGTTAACCATTTCATGGTAAAAGATTAAATCACAAACTTAAACTGAATCCTTACATGGTTGTGAGAGATTTAAACTTGTTTACAGAAAAATTTATAGTCAGGCTTAAAATCCTTTTTAAGTCTATCATTTTAATACATTCAAGGTCAAAGGGACAAACTTTTTTCCAACAAGGAGAGCATTCCAAACCGGTTGGGATTAGTTTTTCACCGCGGTTGTAAAGTTCTATTTCGGAAGCGCACGAAAGTCCGAACCAGACAATAACATATTTTTTAAGAGCAATTGCCAAATGCATACCGAAAGAATCGCCAGTTATAACAAGATCGCAAATATCCATAAAACAAGCACCTTTTCTTAAACCTAAGGTGGTTGGAGTCAAAATAATTCGTTCTTTTTGTTTCTCACTAAAAGAATCATAAATTTGAATATTTCTTTCAGTATCTTCTTTGCCACCAAGAAGAACAATTCTTAAATTATGATCTTTAAGCATTTCAGAAATTAAATTCACGTGCTGTTCGATAGTCATCTTTTTGTTTGGGTAAAGTGTGGAGCAACCTGTATTAAAGCCAACATAAGTTTTATGAGAATCAAATTTGATTTCTTTTTTATAATTTTCAACAAAAATATTTTCTTCATCTGTAAAATTAAAAACATACTCATCTTTTTTGAATTCTAGTTCAAACACTTCGTGTAGAATATCAATACCGCTTCTTTTATTTTCTTTAAACTTTAATTGATCATTATTACTTAGCAAATAGCTGTACATAGCACTTGGGTTAGCTGGAATAATTTTACCATCCTCGTTTAAGAGAAAACCAAACTTTTTTTCAGCATTTACTTCATTAGCAAATGCACATGCATAATCAGATTTATCTGCATTTAGAAGGTAATCAAATTTCATATTTCGAATAATCATTCTTTGCTCATCAGTCCAGATAAATACTTTATCGACAAATCCGTTATTTAAAAATATTTTTTCGGCATTAGGCATAGTAAGCCAATAAATTGTACTTAAGGGGAATTTCCTTTTTAATGCAGGAAGCAATGCGGTATTGTTTAATACACTGCCAAGAGCGTCAAGAGAAATGACCAATATTTTAATTCCGATTTTAGTTTGGTCATTTTCATTTTGACAGCCGTTTTCAAGGCAATTTTTATACGGATAACAAGGTTTATAGCCACTAAAATTTTTACATTTAGGAATGGTCAAATTTTCGAAGTTCATATTCTTTCCGTTTAATCTTTTTTAATAATCGTCTTATAAGTAAAATATTTTAAAGTAAAGCTCAGATAAAAATAAAAAGGCATTTAATTTACCAATAAATATTATACAACATTTAATTTACAAAGTTAAAAGAGAAAAAAGAAAAGTGAAAAAATACGATTTTGATTACAATTAGCAATAGCTATTTTGTATTAGAAGAATTTACAAAAAAACAAAAATAAAAGAAGACAATAATGTTCAAGTTTAACCATTTTTAAAAAACAATTTTTTTGATTAAACTTTTAATTATTATTCTAAATTATTCAAAAAAATAATTAAATTAAGAATGTCATTTGTTAAAATTTTGTTTTGGATAAAGAAAATTTAGGCACATTTCAATTTTCAAGTAAAGTTTAAGTTAGAGCAAACAACATTTTGTATAAAGTTGAATTTCTTACCATAAAAAATAAAGGTAAAATACAATGGCAACTATTATAAAGACTTCCGACGAGAAATGGCAAATCAAAGCTACAAATCTTTATTACAAAAGAACCAGCTTTAGTATAATTGACGATTCGAAATACGGGCTTAATTATGTATCTGATAAATTAGGATTGTATAAAAAAACCACGTTAAAAGGCTCGCAGCTTTTATTTGTGTTTGTAATTTATTTTTTAGCAGTTGTTTGTGGTGTGCTTATTTTCTTAAGCTTTTCATTAGGGGACGATAAGTTCTTTGGAATTATACTTTCTTCAATTGGCTTAATTGTCTTTGCTTTTGTACCGACATATTATTTAATAAAGAACAAAGCGCCCAAAGTAGATGAAATAGATAACGGCTACGAAGTGAATTTTTAATTTTTCATTTTGAAATCATTTATATTTATTAGAGGTGTTAATAAATGAATTAGTACTGAAAAAATAAAGATTCAGTTATCATTTCAAATAAAAGACATTTTTTAATTTTTTGGGAAAAAAATTTTAGACAAACCTGTCCCTTAAACAAACGTATGTTATATTAACACTTCATATTGACAAAACAGGATAAAAATAATTAGTCATTTTTGCTAAATTTCTTTTAGGAAGTTATATTAAAAACGAATTTTAATATCATTTAATTATTCGAAGGAAAACTTTTGGTAATTCAAATCGTTAACTTATCATTTCAGGATGTTTTTAGACGTTACAGTCGAAAGTACAATATTTTTAGGGAAGTATTTCAGTCAGGACTTCTTGCCCTTGAAATCAGAAATGCTACTAATAGTCTTGCCGAAAGTGTTCATAAAATAATACTTGGCGAAAATGAAATAGCATACAAGTCAGTTTATCATGGTAAAAAATTCATAGATATTTTAATTCCCGGTTCAATAAAAAACATCAAAGAACTTTCGCGACGAATTCTTTCTTCTGGCGATGAGGACCTTGGTTACAAAATTGCTGGTGTTATTAAGAACTATGAAGAGTACGATAATAAATCTTACACGATTGGCGAAAAGAATTTTAATTTTGCAAAATCTTATGTAATGGGAATCTTAAATGTTACGCCGGACTCATTTTCGGATGGAGGCAAATACATAAAAATAGATAAGGCGGTTTCATATGCTCTTCAAATGTTGGATGAAGGTGCAGACATAATTGATATTGGCGGTGAGTCATCACGCCCTGGTTCAGATTCAGTTTCTGCTGAAGAGGAAGCTGAGAGAGTAATTCCTGCTTTAAATAAAATTTTAGAATTGAGACCTGATACAATAATTTCCGTAGATACCACGAAGCAAATAGTTGCAGAAGAAGCTTTGAAGAACGGGGCTAAAATAATAAACGATATCAGTGCGTTAAACTTTGAACCTGACATGCTGAATACAATAAAAAAATATAACGCTTCGCTCATACTGATGCACATGAAAGGCAATCCGAAGACAATGCAGAACGAACCCTTTTATGAAGATGTTGTAACTGAAGTTTATGATTTTTTATTTAATAAATTGCAGATAGTAAATCAAGCCGGAATTAAAAATATAATTATTGACCCCGGAATTGGCTTTGGTAAATTAGTAGAACATAATTTTGAGCTTATACGCAGATTAGAAGACTTCAAGTGCATAGGTTATCCTATTTTAATAGGAGTTTCAAGAAAAACATTTATAGGAAAAACACTTGCTCTAAATGTAGGGGAGAGGGATACTGCTACAGCGGCTATAGAATCTGTTGCTATTAAAAATGGGGCAAGGATAATTAGAACACATAATGTTAAATTTGGAGTACAAGTTTCTAAACTGTTAAATAATATCTTATAAAAATGGTCGAACTTTTCAAAATAGGATTCTTATCTGTATCACTCACTGATGTTATAGACATTTTAGTAGTTACGTTTATTATTTATAAGCTTTACACTTTATTAAAAGGAACCATTGCGGCACAAATTTTCATTGGACTAATGCTTGTTTTGCTGCTTTCGTTTTTTGCTCAGGTAGCAAACTTAAAAGAACTTAGTTGGCTACTAAAATTGGTAACTGATATTTGGGTGATAGCATTCGTTATATTATTTCAGCCGGAAATAAGAAGATTGTTAGTTATAGTAGCGCGCAATCCGTTCTTCAGATTATTTGTTAAATCAGAATCGCCGCACGCTGCACAAATAATTTCAGATGCAGCTTTTGAGCTTTCGCAAAGGCAGCACGGAGCTTTAATGGTAATAATAAAATCTACAGGAATTAGAGGTTATACAGAAACCGGTGAATTAATGAATGCAAAATTAAGCAGTGCATTACTTAGAACAATATTTTATCCCGGTTCACCTTTGCACGACGGAGCTGTTATTATTAACAACGATATTATTGAAGCAGCCGGTTGTACATTACCTTTGTCTGTTATTACCAACTTAGACGTGGGCGAACATCTTGGTATGAGACATAGAGCAGGACTTGGTATTTCGGAACAGGCGGATGTAATTAGTGTCATTGTTTCGGAAGAAACCGGCAGCATTTCAATTGCAGAAGATGGTAAGTTATTAAGAGGTCTTTCCAAGGAAGCTCTTAAAGCAAAGCTTTCAAGAGCCTTTAAAAGTCCAACCGTGAAAGGATGGAAAGGTTTTATTGAACACTATAAGAAGAAAAATAACTAAAATCTGTGCTGTCGTCCCATTTTATAATGAAAAAGACAGTATTAATAAGCTTATTGAACGTACCGTGCCGTTTATTGATAAATTAATACTTGTAAACGATGGTTCAACAGACGGAACAGAATCCATAATTAATTTTAGTGATAAAATAATTTTAATTAACTTTAAAAATAACCTCGGCAAGGGTGCTGCTTTAACTGCTGGATTTAATGAAAGTATTAAATACGGATATGATGTTACTATTACTTTAGATGCTGATTTGCAGCATCCTCCGGAGGAAATACCTAACTTCATAAAGGAAATGGAAAAATATGACATACTTATTGGCAACAGGTTAAACAACATAAAGAACATGCCATTACAAAGGGTATTTAGCAATAAACTTACTTCCTTCTTTATGAGTCTAAAAACTAAAATAAAACTGCCGGATACTCAATGCGGTTTTAGAGCATATAGAAATGATGCTTTGAAAAATATTTTACCAAAGTCTAAGGGTTACGAAGCGGAAAGTGAAATAATTATAAATGCTGCGAGGCAAAATTACAGAATTGGATTTATTAAAATTCCTACAATATATGCCAATGAGAAAAGTAAAATGAAACCAGTTGAAACAATAATTGGATTTATAAAAATTCTTTTTATTTAATTTTAAGATGAAAAAAACTAAAATTAAAAGGCTTCCCAAAATAGAAGTTATTTGTAACTCAGCAAAAATAATTTTAAAAGATAAAATAAACCGAGTTAATGCTTCAGTAAAAGATTTCTTAAAAGATGACAGCATAGAAAACCTCCACCAAGTAAGAATTGCTATTAGGCGTTTGCGCTACAACATGGAGATATTTAAGAAGTGTTTCGAGAAAAAGAAATTTTTGGTATTTTACAACATAATAGAACAACTTCAAGATAATACTGGCAGTAAACGAGACCTTGATGTATTTGCGAACAATATCATTCAGCTTTCAGTAGATAATGATATTTCCATAGACACAAGGATAATATCTTTAGTGGAAGAGAAAAAATTCATTCTTAACGAAAGTTTGAAAGTTGCATTCAAGGAATACTTAAAAGGCAGAGAGTTAAAAGAATTTAGTAAATTATTAAATTCATAAGATTAATAAGAAGTTTAGCTGAAAAAATTTGAAGAAAAACATTTAGGAGTTAATATGAAATTAAGATATTTTTCACACTCGGCTTTTCAAATTACAACCCGAAACGGGAAAAAAATTTTAATTGATCCATTTCTTGATAACAATCCCAATTCTCCGGTAAAATCAAAGGATATATGCGCCGATTATATCATATTGACACATGCTCATGGTGATCATATTGGAGATTCTTTTTCTATAGCTCAAAGATGTAGTTCTACTTTTATATGTGTAAATGAACTTGCAAACTACTGTGCTGCAAAAGGATTTAAGGCTCATAATATGCACATTGGTGGTGGATATAATTTTGATTTTGGACGTGTAAAATTTACGATTGCACATCACGGCTCTCAAACCCCCGATGGCCAATATGCCGGTGAACCAGCCGGAGTAATTTTATCAATAGATGGTAAAAATCTTTATCATACAGGCGATACTGGTTTATTTTTCGATATGAAACTAATAGGAGAAATGAACCAGATAGATTATATGCTTTTACCAATTGGCGATAATTTTACGATGGGCATAACCGATGCTATAAAAGCTGCGGAGCTTGTAAATCCAGAAACTGTTATTCCGATGCATTATAATACATTTCCATTAATTAAAGCCAGTCCAGAAGAGTTTAAGGAAAAAGTGGAAGCAAAAGGAATAAAATGTATTATAATGAATTTCGGAGAAGAAATAGAACTTTAATAATTCTTTCTAATTTTAATTTAAAACGCTTTATGAAATAAGCGAAGGAAATACTATTTTAAAAAGCTTTTTAAAATTAATTTTTAATCGCTAAATAATAATTGATGTCTAAAATAATATCAATATCAAATCAGAAGGGCGGAGTTGGAAAAACAACTACAGCAATAAATTTATCTTCATCGTTAGCTGCAGCAGAAAAAAAGACTTTGTTAATTGATATAGACCCACAGGCAAACTCTTCTTCCGGTTTAAGCCTAAACAATTCCACTCCTTCAATTTATGAAGTTCTTGTAGGTGCAGAAGACGTTAATAACGTAATATTAAACAGTTATATGCCTTTTTTGGATATTCTGCCATCGAACATAAATTTAGTTGGTGCCGAAATTGAAATGGTTGATATTCCTAACCGGGAACAAACATTAAAAAATGCGGTCAATTCAATAAAAGATAAATATGATTATATCGTAATTGATTGTCCTCCTTCTTTGGGATTATTAACTTTAAATTCTTTGACCGCTTCCGATTCCGTGTTAATTCCAGTTCAGTGTGAGTATTTTGCACTCGAAGGCTTAGGGCAACTTCTTAATACAATAAATATTGTTAAGCAGCATTTCAATAAAAATCTTACTATCGAAGGAGTACTTCTTACAATGTTTGATATTCGGTTAAGGCTTTCGCAACAAGTTGCCGAAGAAGTTAGAAAATATTTTGGTAACAAAGTTTTTAAGACGGTTATTCATCGCAACGTTAGGATATCCGAAGCACCAAGTTTTGGAAAGCCGGTAATCTTATATGATGCAATTTCCACCGGTGCTCAAAATTATATTTCTCTTGCTTCTGAAATTTTGGAAAGGAATTCAAATGGGAGTAAAGAAAGCTAATTATGGGAAAATTTAAAACCGGTCTTGGACGTGGCTTAGATGCATTAATAAATCAGCACACAATTACAGAGAACCCCCATCCGATTAATTATGCTGAGATTAAACGAGATGATGGTTCAAATGAAGACATCCTTGCAAAAATTCCGGTGGAAGATGTATATTCAAATCCATTTCAACCGAGAGTGAATTTTGATTTGGAAGCTCTCGATGAATTGAAAAAGTCAATTCTTTCGAACGGTTTAATCCAGCCAATTACAGTTAGACGAATTGAAAATAATAAATATCAGTTAATCTCCGGCGAGAGAAGATTAAAAGCATGTAAAGACATAGGATATCGAGAAATTCCTGCCTATATAATTAAGGTTGAAACCGATGAAGCAATGCTTGCGATGGCATTAATCGAAAATATACAGCGTGAAAAATTAAACCCTATCGAAGTCGGGCTTGCTTATAAACGCCTTATTGACGAATGCAATCTTACTCAAGAACAAATAGCTGATAAAGTTGGTAAAGATAGGTCGACGGTAGCTAACTCTATAAGACTTCTAAAACTGCCTAAGGAAGTTCAGGATTGTCTCATAAAGGATGAAATTACATCGGGACATGCACGAGCACTAATAAATTTACCAAGCGAGCATCTTCAATTGGAAGTCCTTCACAAAATTATTTCTGGTAATCTTTCCGTAAGAAAAGTGGAGCAGTTAGTAAGAAATTATCTTAAAACTCCCGAGACAGCTAAACAGAAAAGTACTTTTAGTCCCAAAGAGAAAACTAAATCTGCAAGTTTAAGTGAAATTGAAGATAGACTTAGAAGAACTTTTGGCACAAAAGTAACTTGTAGACAAAAGCAAGACGGAACGGGAGAAATTGTAATTGAATTTTATTCCAACGATGAACTTGAAAGGCTATTTGAATTATTTGAAATTATTGACAAATCATATAGCTAAAATCATTTTATTTTTTCTTTTAGTTTCTAAGATAAACTTTGCCCAAACGGACACAACAAAAAAAAATTATCCATCTTTGTCTGATTCCGTTTTCGTTATGCAAAAGTCCCCTTGGGGAGCTGTTTTAAGAAGTGCTATTATTCCTGGTTGGGGACAAATATATAATCAATCATACTTCAAAGCTCCTATAATATGGGGATTGAGTGCATGGTTAACTTACTTATGGTTTTGGAATAACAGAAATTATAAAGAAGCTGCGAACAATTATTTTTTTTATAATCAACAATATCAAAACTCCGGTAACCCAAATGACCAAAGTTTAGCTGCAAGTTATTTTAGCAATAAAAATTTCTATCAAGATCAAAGAGACCTTGTTGCAATTTATATGGGTTTAACATATCTGCTTAATTTAGTTGATGCTTATGTTGATGCTGAGCTTTTTGATTTTTCAATTCAAGAAAATTCTGTTTCTCATAGCCCAATGTTAAATATGAGGATTAATTTTTAATGAAGAATTCTATTATTTGTAAAAACTGTGGGGCAGAAAATCCTTTTTACGAATTGACTTGTAAAAATTGCAAAGCCTATCTTCGCGAGAGAGTATTTAATATAGACCTTTGGCAAACGATAAGTGATTTAGTTGAAAACCCAAAGAAAAGCTTTAGTAATATTATACTCGCCGAACACAAAAACTTTATTGTCTTTATAATTCTTTTAGTCTCGGCTAAGTTTTTAATTGATGCAATTTTTCTTTCGCTTTACTTAAAGCCAGTCGAACCTAATTTTAGCAATGTTTTTGCTAAATATGTGTCATTACTTTTTGAAACAGTAATCATAATATCATTTTTAGCCTTTATAATAAAAGTAGTTTCAAAAATATTTAACTTTGCTACTAGATTTAAGGACAATTTTGCAATTATAGTTTATTCTTATACTCCGCATGCTTTTGGGTTAATTTTATTATTTACAGTTGAAGTAACTGTATTTGGCGGTAATATTTTTTCAAACAATCCATCTCCTTTTGTTCTAAAAGAGTTTTTGGCATTTGTGCTTACCGGATTTGAAGTACTTATAATTCTTTGGAGTTTATTCTTATCAATTATGTCATTCTATACACAACAAAAAAAAATGACTTATGCAATAATTACTGCTGTAGTGGTAAACACTTTTATATTTTATAACGTTTATCTAAATTCACTTCGATTTTAAATTAATTTTATGTCATCATGAATGAAATCTTTTTAGAAAATGAAAGAAAATTATTTCTTAAAACATATAACAGAATTCCAATAGATATTTCCCGAGGAGAAGGTGTTTTTTTATATGATAAAGCCGGCAATAAATATTTGGATTTTTTTGCTGGGCTTGCTGTTAACGCATTAGGTTATGCTCATCCCAAAATAGTTGAAGCTGTCTATAAACAAATTTCAAGATTTGGACATCTTTCCAATAATTTCATTACAGATGTACAACTGGAACTAGCAGAGCTGCTTGTGCGTCATTCAAAAATGTCAAAAGTATTTTTTACGAATAGCGGTACTGAATCGGTTGAAGCTGCGATTAAAATTATTAGAATGAAATATGGACCTGAAAAGATAATCTACTCGATGACGGATTCATTCCATGGAAGAACTTATGGTGCAATGAGTTTAACATCAAGAGAAAAATACAAAAAAGGATTTGAACCTTTTCTTCCTAATACACAAACTATAAAATATAACGATGTAAAAGACCTTGAACAAAAAGTGAACAAAAATACCGCTGCTATTTTTTTAGAATTTATTCAAGGTGAAGGTGGAATAAATGTAATTACAGAAGAATTTGTTACCAAATTAGTTGAATTGAAAAATAAATTCGGTTTTGCAATTGTATCGGATGGAATTCAATGTGGAACCGGCAGAACTGGCAAACCTTATTCACATAATCATTTCGACATAAAACCAGATTTAATTGTAACTGCAAAGGCAATAGGCGGGGGCTTACCTTTAGGTGCTTTACTTTCTTCTGAAGCATTTGATGATATCTTTTACCCAGGGAAACACGGAACGACTTTTGGCGGAAACCCCGTTAGCTGTGCTGCTGGTATTGTGGTTTTGAAAGAAGTCTTTGAAAATGGATTAATGGAAAAAGTGAGTACTTTAGGAAATTATTTACTTGATGAATTAAAAAGAATGCAGAACATGTTTCCCACACAAATTAAGGACGTTCGCGGAAAAGGATTTATGATTGGCTTGGAATTGTTTTATGATGGAAATGAGATAGTATCCCAAATGCGTGGCAGAAAAATTCTAATTAATTGTACAAATCAAAATGTGTTGCGATTGCTACCTCCACTTATTGTAACCAAGGATGAAATTGATTATTTCCTTTTTAACCTCATAGAAATCTTTAAAGAGAAAAATAATGGAAATTAAAACTAACGTTTTGGTGATTGGCAGCGGAATAGCTGGATTGTTTAGTGCATTAAGAATTTCCGAATACACGGACGTAGTTCTTGTAACAAAGAAAAATAAAAATGAATCCAATACTAACTATGCCCAGGGCGGTATTGCTTCTGTTATTGATGAAACTGACACTTTTGACAAACACATTCATGATACTCTTATAGCCGGAGCAGGATTATGCAACAAAAAAACCGTAGAAATTTTGGTGAAAGAAGGTCCTGATAGAATCAAGGATTTAATTAATCTTGGAACTGAATTTACAAGAAGAAAAGACGGCAGACTTGATCTGGCTAAAGAAGGTGGTCATTCAATGGCAAGAATTGTTCATGCAAAAGACTTAACTGGAAAAGAAGTTGAGCAAGTTTTAATTGAAAATGTATTGAATCATCCTAACATAACAGTACTTGAAAATGCTGTGGCTATTGATCTAATTACTGAACATAATATTGAAAAATTAAAAGATGCAACTCTTAAAAATAGAAATTGCTGGGGTGCATATATCCTTTTGTGCAAAAATAATGAAGTGATTAAAGTTTCTTCAAAAGTAACAGTACTTGCCACTGGCGGTTTAGGGCAAGTTTATCTTCATACCACAAATCCTTACATAGCAACTGGTGATGGCTATGCTATGGCTTATCGCGCAGGTGCTAAAATTGGAAACATGGAATTCATACAATTCCACCCAACATCCTTATATTTGCAGTCGCAAACTTATGGACCTGGTAATCAAGCCTTTCTTATCTCTGAAGCTGTTAGAGGTTTTGGGGGAATATTAAGGACAAAAAATGGTAATGAATTTATGCATAATTACGATGAACGAAAAGAATTGGCTCCACGAGATATTGTTGCTAGAGCTATTGATAATGAACTAAAAAAGAGTGGAGATGAATTCGTTTATCTTGATATTACCCATAAAAAGAAAGAAGAGATTATTGAACATTTTCCGAATATTTACGAAAATTGTTTAAAATTTAAGATTGACATTACTAAAGATTATATTCCGGTTGTTCCAGCCGCACATTATTCATGTGGCGGTGTTGTTGTTGACGAATATGCTAAAACTTCTCTTAACGGACTTTATGCTTGCGGAGAAGTAAGCATGACTGGAGTTCATGGTGCAAACAGGCTTGCAAGTAATTCACTGCTTGAAGCAATTGTGTTTGCTGAAAGAGCAGCTTTTTCTATAAAAGATTATTTACAAAATTATTACATAAAAATTCCAGATATTCCTGATTGGGATGATTCGGGCACTTTAACTTCGGATGAGAAAATTCTTATTACTCATAGCATTAAAGAAATTAAACAAATAATGTGGGATTATGTTGGAATTGTACGTTCTAATCAACGCTTAGAAAGAGCTGCGAGAAGAATTCATAATATTTTTATTGAAACAGAAGAATTATATAAAAAGACAAAAATATTTGAAGAACTTCTTGAGTTAAGAAATATAGCGGCTTGCGCCCACATGATTATTAAATCAGCGAAAATGCGAAAAGAGAGCAGAGGTTTGCATTATACTTTAGATTACCCCCAATTAAGTACTCACGGGAAACCGAGAGATACAATTCTTCAAAATAAAAATCCTTAGTTTGAATTAAAAAATAATTGCACTATAGCACCGTACCTAATTCCTTTTGAGCTAACCGATATTTTTTCTAATCTCAAAATTTTCATTAAGTTTAACAATATAAAACTTCCAGCAAATAATACGTCTTCTCGCCCTTTTACAACAGATTTGTATTTTGCTAAAATGGATTCGGAAGACATTTTTGAGATTTCATTTACCAAAGAAGACATTTCATTTATGTTTAACAAGCTTCCTTCAATTTTATCTTCCTGAAAAGTTTCTAAACCCAAATTAATACAAGCTAATGTGGTAGGAGTACCAGCTATTGCTATTGCATAGTCTGGAATAAATTTAAATTCAGTTAATTTTAAAAAAATATTTTGAATTTCCTTCTCCATTTCTCCAATTTCATTTTTCCTAGGCACATAATTATGTAAAAATCTCTCTGTTGCGCTTACAGCTCCTATCTTAAAACTACCACTAAAAAAAATTTCATTATTTTTTCCCATAACGATTTCAGTGCTTCCTCCGCCAACATCAATAACAAGTACATTGCTATGTTTATCAAGAGTACTTGTTACACCAAGAAATGAATATTTAGCTTCTTCATTTCCAGTAATAACTTTTATCTCCAAATTAAGTAACTGTTTGATTCTTGTAATTATTTCCTTAGCATTAGAAGCAATTCGAAAGGCGTGGGTAGCAGTTAGAATAATTTTTTTGCAATTAAATTTTTTAGCAATATTTTTGTACTCAGATAAAATTTCGATTAGTTCAGAAACTTTTTCTTCACTAATCGGCAAACCGGGAAAAAGACCCTTGCCTATTCGGGGAATCCGGTATTCATTTAGGATAGGTTTAATGAATCTCTTTTCATTATTTATTTCTGCTATAAGCAAAAGGACGGTATTTGTACCAATATCTATAGAAGCAACAATCATAATTTTTTTTTATTTTTAATTACAATTATAAAGATTTTTCATGAAAAACCTGAATTTATTTTCAAAGATAGTGTTATATATAATGGTGCTAAGCGGAGTATTATGGTTTGGCAGTTATCTTTCTCGTTTGACCTTATCATATCAATTATTCAAAGGTCAGACGTTTTCAGCGAATGATTATATTTCTAAAGCAAACTTACCTGGTATTTTATTAACATTAAATAATGTTCTTCTTTTATCTGCAATTTGTTTTTTAATTTTTATAATAACTCTTATTCTATTTCTTATTTTCTCAAAAATAAGTCTAAAAGAAAATGGATGGTTATTTATTTCGACAATTATTGTGCTGATTACAATGCCGTTTGAAGTTTATTTAATGTCAATTGATTATAAAATATATAACATTGTAAATTCTACGGGGTATAATCCATTTGACGTCTTAACTCTTTATGCCAAACGTTTAAGCTTGTTTGGAAGTTTTCCAATAATAGAATTACTCTGTTATTGTTCAATAATTTTCTTTATACTTTTTCAACCTTTTAAGAAAAATAGAATTAAATGAAATTAAAAGAAAAAGAATTTGAAGAAATAATTCAGGAGTTAAAAGAAATTGCCCGACAGCTTGGAGCAGAAGTTCGATTTGAAAAGGGTGATTTCAAAGGAGGATATTGTGTTCTGAAAGATAGCAAAGTAGTTGTAATAAATAAAAATGCAAATCTGCAAAAAAAAGTTGTAATTCTTTCTATGGCTTTAAAAGAACTGGGGATTGATCAAATTTATTTGACTCCAAAAGTACGCGAAATTATTGATGAGATGGCTGAAACAAAATGAAAATTATAATTATCAATGGACCTAACCTTAATCTTCTTGGTAAAAGGGAAGAAAAACATTATGGTGCTTTGACTTTAGATAAAATCAAAAAAATTATAACTGATGAATTTGCTGAAATTGATTTTACCTTTTTTCAATCCAATATTGAGGGTGAGATTATCAATGCAATTCAGGGTGCTCCCGGTAATTATGATGGAATATTAATAAATCCTGGTGGATATGCGCATACCTCAGTGGCGATACGAGATGCTTTGGCTGACTGTAAAATTCCTAAAGTTGAAGTTCATCTTTCTCATTTAGTCAATAGAGAAAACTTTAGACAAAGTCTAATAACTGCATCTGGTTGTGATGGATATATATCTGGATTTAAAGAAATTAGTTATATTAGTGGAATATATGCCCTTAAACATCTCATATATAATGAAGGAAATTAACTTTGATAAAAGCTGTTATTTTTGATTTAGACAATACGTTAGTTGATTTTATGAAAATGAAACAACGAGCTATCGATGAAGCTATTCCAGCCATGATAGATGCTGGGTTAAAATTAAGTTTTGAAGAAGCAAATAAAATTATTGATGAAATATATAAAGAAAAGGGCATTGAATACCAGCAGGTTTTCGACATGTTTTTACAACGTACTTTAAAGAAAATCGATTATAAAATTCTTTCTGCAGGTATTGTGGCATATCGAAAAGCTCGAGAGGCTGCGCTTATTCCATATCCTCATGTTTATCCAACACTACATCAATTAGTTAAAATGGGCTTGAAATTGGGAATCTTATCTGATGCTCCTGTTAAGGAAGCATGGTTGCGTTTAGCGTACTTAAATTTTCATCATATTTTTGATGTTGTAGTTACATTTGAAGATACAGGCTTTAGGAAACCAAATTCGGCACCTTTTAAATTTATTTTGGAAAAATTAAATATTCTTGCTAAAGAAGCATTGATGGTAGGAGATTGGGCAGAAAGAGATATTGTTGGAGCTTCTCAAATGGGAATGAAAACCGCTTTTGCAAAATATGGAGATACTTTCAATACTAAAATTCATGGTGCGGATTATGAATTAAATGATATTAGTGAATTGCTCAATATTATTAGTAAAGAAAATCAATTATAAACTTCTGTTAAAGCTTTAATTTAATTGCAATAGCTTGATATTAAAGATTCAATTAATTATTTTAATTCTGATTTTTTTTTGAGGACAGATGAAAGATCTTTCAATAAAAAAACTTTACTATTCAATAAGTGAAGTAAGTAAAATGACTGAAGTGGAACAATATGTTTTAAGATATTGGGAAACGGAGTTTGAACAATTAAAACCTCAGAAAAATAGAGCTGGGAACAGAATTTATTCAAATAAAGATATTCAGTTAATTTTATATATTAAAAATCTTTTAAGAAATAAAAAGTATACAATTGAAGGAGCTAAAAAAATACTTGAAGATTATTTACCTGGTGAACCAAATTTGGATAGTAAATTAGTTAAAGAAACCGTAGCTTCCCAAGAAGTAAATAATAGTGTTGAGACCAATAAAAAAGAAAGGTTATCATTAAAAAAAGACCTTGAAGAAATTAAAAATATTTTAGAATTCTTAGTAGAAAAACTATGACAAACGGAACGTGGCGCAGCCCGGTAGCGTACCTGAATGGGGTTCAGGTGGTCGTGGGTTCAAATCCCACCGTTCCGACAAGATAAAAGGTACTTTTCTTAGTACCTTTTTGTTTTTTTGATTAACAAACTTTTTTTAAGAGATTTTTCTTCTTAATTTTTGACCGTTTTTTTATAAGATTATAAATGATGATAATAGACGATGATAAACCCAAATGCCATTGCGGTGTATTCGGTATTTACAACAGCGAATCAGCATCCGCTTTTACTTATTATGGTTTGCTTGCTCTTCAACATAGAGGACAAGAAGCAGCCGGTATAGTAACGAGAGATTATAATTCAAATGAAAAACCAGTTTTTAATATTCATAAAGGGGAAGGATTAGTATCGGAAGTTTTTTCAGATTCTTCTTTGTTCAAGAATACACTTATCGGTTCTGCGGCAATTGGGCATAACCGATATTCAACTACCGGTTCTTCAAAATCCATTAAAAACATACAACCTTTTGTTGTCAATTACCGTTTAGGAAATTTAGCAGTAGCACATAACGGTAATCTTACTAACGCAACTCAAATTCGTGAAGAACTAATAAATGAAGGAGCTATTTTTCAGACGACTAGCGATACAGAAGTTTTATTGCATCTTATTGCAAGAAGCAAGTTAAATGATCAAGTTGAGCAGGTTAAAGAAGCTTTGCAAAAAATTGAAGGTGCTTATTGTTTTGTACTATTGACCGATGATAAGTTAATTGCTGCAAGAGACCCATTTGGATTTAGACCTCTTTCGATTGGTCAATTAAATGGCGCCTTTGTTATAGCCTCAGAAACTTGTGCCTTTGATATTAATGCGGCTAAATTCTTAAGAGAAGTTAAACCTGGTGAAATAGTCGTTGTTGATAAAGACGTAAAATCTCCAGAAGAAATAAAATCTTATCGAATTTTTGAAATCGAAAAACAAAGCCAGCATTGTATTTTTGAATATATATATTTTTCAAGACCAGATAGTTTTATCTTTGGACATAATGTAGATAAGATGAGAAGAAGACTCGGTAAAATTCTTGCCAAAAAACATCCTGTTATAGATAAAGATGGTGAAAAAGTTATTGTAATAAGCGTACCAGATAGTTCTAATACAACAGCATTAGGCTATCAAACCGAACTCGAAAAGCTTGGTATAAAGTCCAAGGCAGAAATTGGTTTGATAAGGAGTCACTATATTGGAAGAACTTTTATTCAGCCTGGCCAAGAAAAAAGAAAGATGGGAGTTAGAATAAAATTTAATATTGTAAAAGGAGTTTTGGAAGGGAAAACAGTTGTAATTGTTGATGATTCTATTGTTCGTGGAACCACCTCAAAACAACTTGTAAGTTTGATAAAGGAAGCTCATCCAAAAGAAATTCATTTTAGAATATCTTCTTCACCAATAATGCATCCATGTTATTACGGAATGGATTTTCCTAGCAAAGATGAGTTAATTGCTAATCAAATGAATGGCAGCATAAAAGAAATTGAAAAATATCTGGGAGTGGATAGCTTAGAATATTTGACTATTGATGAAATGTTAGAGGCAGTTTCTGAAGCAAATTCAGAAAATTTTTGTACTGCATGTTTTTCGGGAAATTATCCTACTGAAGTAAATTTTAATTTTAAGAAAGAGATTTATGAGTTATAAAGCATATGCAATCCTCTTTTGCATATTGCAATTTATTAATATTAATTATGCTCAAACTACCTTTTTCCTAAAGTACAAAAGCTCTGTTCCCCAAACGGTTATTGATGATAAAATTTTGACTAAACAATTTTTTGTAAACACCGATTCAAGAATTCTAAATAAATCTAGCGTAAATGTTAGTTACTTTGCAAAAAAATTAGGTAAAAAAAATGAATCACTTTCAAGAATTGTTAAAGTTGAATTTACTGATTCTGCCTCTGGAAACAATTTTTATCAGCTTGCCTTAAAAGATCCAACAGTGGAATATGTTGAACCTTCGCATTTGTACAAAATTGACTCGGTACCTAATGACAGCTTAGTATCTCAACAATGGGCATTGCAAAAAATAAAAGCATTTGATGCATGGAAGATAACGCAAGGCTCCGATAGTATCATTATTGGTTTAATTGATACTGGCGTTGATTACCTTCATCCGGACCTTAAAAATAAAATTTATTTTAATTATGGCGAAGTTGGTACAGATAATTATGGAAAAAACAAAGAAACAAATGGAATAGATGATGACGGAAATGGTTTTATTGACGACTACATGGGATGGGATTTCACAGATAGGATTGGATTCCCATTCGATTCAACAACAGGCGACTACACAGGATGGGATAATAATCCTATGGATGAAAACGGACATGGAACCTATATAGCCGGAATTATTGCGGCAGAAACAAACAATAAAATTGGTATTGCCGGAACTGCACCTAAAGTTAGAATTCTAAACATCCGGGCTTTTGATCCTTCAGGATATGGAGAGGAAGATGATGTATCTGCTGCTATTCTTTACGCTGTAAAGATGGGAGCAAAAGTAATCAATATGAGTTTTGGCGACTCGCAATTTTCTTATGTTCTTAAAGATGTCATTAAGTATGCTTACGATAAAGGCGTTGTTCTTGTTGCAAGTTCGGGAAATGACGGCTCTAATGAACCACACTATCCTTCTGGATATTCTGAAGTGATTTGTGTTGGAAATTCGACGCAAAATGATAACGTAGCTTCTTCTTCTAATTTTGGTTCGACTTTAGATTTGGTTGCACCAGGTACCGATATTCTTACCACTGCTATGGGTGGCGGGTATTCCACTGTTAGCGGAACTTCTGCTTCAGCACCTTTTGTTTCTGCGGCAGCTGGACTAGTACTTTCTATTGGCAGTTTTTCCAACGAAGAGGTTAAACAAATTCTTAAATCAACAGCAGACAATATTGAAAATGTTACCTGGAATATTTATAGTGGAGCTGGCAGATTAAATATATTTCGTGCCTTAAATGTTCTTGCTCCTTCAGTAATTAAGTTTAATTCTCCACTGCAAGATTACGCCACTTCTTCCGATACACTTTCTGTAAATGCAACTGTCCTTTCGGCATATTTTGAAAATTACTGTCTCTATTATGGAGTTGGTTTGAATCCTTTAACTTGGATTCCTTTAATTGAAAATGGGCAATATCAATTTTCTGATAAAAATATTTTCAATCTGAACACATCATCATTAAAAGATACAGTTTACTGTCTTAGGCTTGTCGTAAATAAAACAACTGGTTTGTCTTCTGAAGAACGAGTTAATTTTTATATTCAAAGATCACCGCCTCAAACAAATGTTATTTACGTCCAAAATGCTTTTTATGGAAATCTTGCAACAATAATGGCATCAGTTTCTTCTAACCAACTTACCCGTGTAAGGATGTTCTTTAGAAAGACTGGTACGTTATCTTTTAACTTTATAACTCTGGATGATTTTGGAATTAACAATCAAATAGTTAAATATGATCATTATGGATTTATTCCTACAAATCTTTTAGAACAAAATTCTTCGTACGAAATTTATTTTGAATCGGAAAATCTTGTTGGATTAAAAACAGAAGTAAAAAATGGGAATTCTTATTTTACTTTTAATACTAATTTTAATTTTTCTTCTTCTAATGAAAAAGTTCAACCGTACACTTTACCAGCAGGATATATTTATAAAAGTCCTGTAAATTTAACTAGTCCGGATTCTGATGAAATTTTTCTAAGACCTTTAACAAGTCCATCAACAACATATCTATATAAATTTCAAAACAATAGTTTTGTTCAGGAAGATTCTTTTAAAAATAAAATTGTAAAAGATTTTGGTGATTTTAACCATAATGGCAGCAAAGATTTATTAGCTTATTACGTATATAACAGTTTTATATATGAGCAGAACGAGCCTAACTCACAAAATTTCATTCAAAAATTTGCTTCCGATACTACAAAAAAATTCTGGCCGGTCTTTGTTAAAGATTTATATGGTGATGGTAGCAAAGAGTTAATGGAATTAGATAGCGATACATCATTTGTAATTTGGAATATTAACAGTGATTTAAGTTTGTCATCGCCTTTACGATTTTTTAATTATACTGTTGATGGACCAGGAAATAACTTTTTAGATGCCCCGCATGCCGTTGTTGCAGATATTGACGGCTCTGGTAAAAATGAAATTTGGATGATTGATACTGATGGAGACATTTTTAGTTATCTCATAAACGGAATTGGTAATTTTCAAAAATGGAAAACTATTCAAACGGGGCTTTATGGTTCTACTGCGCTGTTAACGTATGGAGATTATTTGGGTGACGGTAGGAAAGAACTTGCAGTGCTTTTAAGTTCTCCTTCAAATGCAAACACAACATCTTTTTATAAATTAATTATTTTTCGCTTTGACGCAGACACTCTTAATCTAATTTATAATAAAATATTTGTAAATCCTGCAAGCGAATCTACTAATGGCTTCAACCATGCTTATAATAGCATTCGCTTTTCAGATATTGATAATGATGGTAAAGATGAACTTGTTTTATTTGCTTTTCCTTATTCATATATTTTCAAATATGAAAATGGGCAGAATAAAATTGTATCTTATAAAACAAACATTAACTCTAATACTATTTTTATTGGTGATTTAAATAAAGACGGAATTCCTGAAGTTGCTTTTCCCACCAACGAAGGAATATCTTTTTCGGAATTTTCCTCTTCAATTTCTTCATCAATACCTGTTAACCTTTCAGGTTACAGTATAGATTCTTCATCTGTAAATCTTTCATGGACATGCGGCGAAAATAAATATTACATCTTCAAAGGGACAAATAACCAAAAACTTTTTCTCATTGATTCTACAGAAGGGACTTCTTATATTGATAAAAACGTAAAAAAAGATTCGACTTATTTTTACGCAGTAAAATCTTTTAATTCCAATAACAAAATTAAGTTGTCTAATTTGAGTGAGAAAATTCAAGTATTTGTTCATAATCCTGCAAAACTAAAAAGTGTTGTTAATAACACTCCAAATTCTTTAATTGTCAATTTTTCTGATAGAATTAATACTAAGATTGAAAACTTAGAAGCATTTAATGTAACAAATGTAGGATTTCCAAATTCAATTGCAGCTTATAATCAATTTTCTTATTTACTTTCTTTTAATAAACCTTTTGAGACAGGAAATCACCAATTAATTTTTTCAAACTTAAAAGATTATTATGATGCACCGATGCCTTCAGATTCTGCTTATTTTACGATAACGGCTTCTGAATTACGGAAAGAGTTTTATATTTCTTCTTGCGAAGTTGTTTCTCCATATTATGTTAAATTAACATTTAACTATGATGTAGACACTATATCAATATTTAATAAATCAAATTTCGTGTTTACTCCTGAAAACCAAATTACTGACATCAGCGTAGATAATTCAGATCATAATATAATTTATATTAATTTAAAAGGAGCAAAACCGGTTGGTGCTGTTGGTATTGAATATAGCTTAAAAATTAATAATATTTTTTCTTCAGAAGAAAGCGGACATATACCTATAAATAAAGATGCTGGCAGTTATGTCATTCTTAGCATTAATGCCGAAAATCTATCAAAAGTTTATGTGTATCCAAGTCCAGTCAAAATTGAAAATGGAAATGGTAAAATAACTTTTGCAAATCTTCCTCAGCAAACAAAAATAACAATCTTCAATTTAAGCGGAAAAAAAATTAATGAAATTGAAAGTTCAAATCGGAGTGGGGGAGTTGATTTTATTTTGCGGGATTCAAAAGGAGACCTTCTTAGTTCGGGAGTTTATATTTATAGAATAGTTAGATTGGATTCTAACAATCATGAAGTTGAAGAAAAAATTGGTAAATTTGCAGTTATAAAATGAAGATTAATAAAAAAGATATATTAACCATTTCAAATATGTTAAGCCTTTTAAGGCTTTTCCTTGCTGTACCGATATGGCTGTTAATGAATAATTTTGCCGATAATATTACTCGAAATATTTTAATTTCATTATGTTTTATTGCAGCTATAACCGACGTACTTGATGGATATTTTGCCCGTAAAAGGAATGAAGTTACAGAAGCTGGAAAAATAATTGATCCGCTTGCGGATAAAGTTGTTGTCGGTTTAATTATAATAAAGCTTTATTTAATGGGACTTATACATCTTTATTATTTTTTAATGATAATTGGACGTGACTTGGTTATATTAATTGGTGGGATTTATGTATCAAAAAAATTGGGACGAATTTTACCTTCGAATATACTTGGTAAAATCACCGTAATTTGTATTAGTTTAGTAATAATTTTAATTTTATTTAACGTAACACATAGCAGTTTATTATTTTCTGCTCTCTATTTTTTAAGTATTTTTTTAATATTTGTTTCACTTTACGGTTATTTAATAAGAGCAAAAGAATTTTTAAAGAAGAAAAATGGGACTATTCAACAATTTTAATTTAGATAAACTAAAAGCGGGTTTAGAAAAAACAAGGAATAAATTAGTCAATACAATTTCTGAAACAATAAGTGGCAAAGCAGTATTAGATGATAAAACACTTGAAGAAATTGAAGAAATTTTAATTACCTCTGACATTGGTTATGAGATTACTGAAAGAATAATTGAAAATTCTAAAATCAAACTTAAAAATGAAAAAGATCGTTCAAAGGTAAATATACTTCAAGTTGTTAAAGATGAATTAAAATCTGTTTTTCAGTCTTCTGTATTAAATAAAAATAATGACAATTTCCTTAAAAATAAACCATATGTAATTTTAATCGTTGGCATAAATGGAGCGGGAAAAACAACAACTGTTGGTAAGTTAGCGTATAATTATAAAAAATCCGGACTAAAAGTAATAATTGGAGCAGCAGATACTTTTAGAGCTGCTGCTAATGAACAATTAGAAATTTGGGCTAATCGTGCAAACGTAGAAATAATTAAAAAGGAAACGGGTAGCGATCCATCCTCTGTAGTTTTTGAGACTCTTGATAAAGCTGTAAAAGAAAAATTTGATGTTGTTTTGATAGATACGGCAGGAAGATTACATAACAAAACTAATTTAATGGATGAGCTAAATAAAATTAAGCGTGTTATCACAAAAATCTTACCTTATGCGCCTAATGAAACCTTATTAGTTATTGATGGCACTTCTGGACAGAATGCTTTAATTCAAGCTGATGAATTTGATAAAGTGACTGACATTAATGGACTGATAATTACAAAACTTGACGGTACGGCAAAAGGTGGCGTAGTTTTTCAAATATGCTCTAAGCAAAAAATTCCTGTTAAATATATTGGAGTTGGTGAAAGTATAGATGACCTTCAGAATTTTGACCCAGATTTGTTTATTTCTGCCATTTTTGGTAACTAAGGAAAAGTAAATTGATTTTATTTTTAAGCTATGAAAGGGAGTAGTCATTAAAGGAGTTACTTAGCACCAAGTTTAGTTTACATAATATACATTATCGGACAATTTTAATAAATAATTAAATCGTCAAAAGCTCTCTAATCTATTAAAACATATTAAACAAAGATTTAATATTTAAAAAATCCTTCTCCAGTTTTTCTTCCAAGTTTTTTTGCTGCTACCATTTTTTTAAGCAATGGGCACGGTCTATATTTGCTATCATTAAAACCATTATAAAGTACTTCCATAATATTTAAACACACATCTAATCCTATAAAATCAGCTAAAGTTAGTGGCCCCATTGGATGGTTCATCCCCAATTTCATAACAGTATCAATATCTTCAGCCGAAGCAACACCTTCCATAAGGGCAAAAATAGCTTCGTTTATCATTGGCATAAGAATACGGTTTGAAATGAAACCTGGGAAATCAAAAACCTCAACAGGAGTCTTATCTAACTTTAAAGCCAAATTTTTGACAACACTAAAAGTATCGTCACTAGTTAATTCACCACGTATGATTTCTACAAGTTGCATTACCGGAACTGGATTCATAAAATGCATCCCAATAAATCGCTCAGGTCTTGTCTCGGCACCTAATTCAGTAATTGAAATGGACGAAGTATTAGAAGCAAATATTGAATTAACATTAACTATTTTGTGTAATTCTTTAAAAACAGAAAGCTTAGCAGTTTTATCTTCATAAATAGCTTCTATAATTAAATCTGAATCAGAAGGAATATTTTTTAGGCCAATAACCTTAGAAATATTATTTAGTGCTTTATCTTTTTCTTCCGGAAGGATTTTTTGTTTAGTAATTTGTCTTTCTAAATTTTTAGAAATTGTTGAAATTGCTTTGTCAAAAAGTAGTTCAGAAGTTTCAACAAGATTAACCTGATAATTTTTTAAGGCAAAAACATGTGTAATTCCATTCCCCATTGTTCCTCCTCCAATAACAGTGACTTTTTTAATTTCCATATTTAACCTTAAAAATAATTTTTTACTATAAGAGCAGAAGCTTCTCCCCCTCCAATACATAACGATGCAAGCCCATATTCCAAGTTTCGTTTTTTCATTTCATAAATTAAAGTAGTTAAAATTCTTGCTCCGCTTGCTCCAATTGGATGTCCTAATGCAACAGCACCACCATTTACATTTACTTTTGCAGAATCTATGCCTAAAATTTTATTTACTGCAAGCGAGACTACTGCAAAAGCTTCATTTATTTCAAAAAGATCAATTTGTTCAATTTCCATTTTAGCCTTTTGCAAGACTTTTCTTATTGCATCAGCTGGAGCAGTTGGAAAATCTATTGGCGCTTTAGCGGCAGAACTTTGAGCAACAATCTCGACTAATGGATGTAAATCTAATTCCCAAGCTTTTTCTTCGCTCATAATAAGTAAGGCTGCAGCTCCATCATTTATAGAAGAAGAATTAGCAGCAGTAACAATTCCATTTTTTTCAAAAACAGGTTTAAGTTTTGGGATCTTTTCAAAGTTGACTTTGGATGGTTCTTCATCTTCATCAATAATAATTTCACCGGATTTGGTTTGGGAAGTAATTTTTACTATTTCGTCTTTAAATTTACCTTTTTTTTGTGCAGCTATAGCTTTTTTATATGAATCTATTGCAAATTCATCAAGCTGTTGTCGAGTGAAAGAAAAATCTTTCGCACATGATTCAGCACAACTACCCATATGAATATTGTTGTAAACATCCCACAATCCATCAAGAATCATTGAATCAAGAATTTCTCCGTGTCCAAGCCTATAACCGTTTCTCGCCTTAGATAAAATATAAGGTGCATTACTCATGCTTTCCTGTCCCCCAGCAATAATAATTTCAGCATCATCACACATAATAGCTTGAGCAGCTAACATTACGGCTTTTAATCCGCTACCGCACATTTTATTAATAGTAAGGCACTCAGTCTTATCAGGAAGTCCAGCAAAAATAGCCGCTTGCCGGGCTGGAGCCTGTCCTTGCCCGGCAGTTAAAACATTGCCCAAAATGACTTCATCAACAAAGTTTTTATTAATTCCAGAATTTTCTAAAACAGCTTTTATAACAAAGCTGCCCAATTTAGCAGCCGAAAAACTGGATAATACACCCCCTAATGAACCTATGGCAGTTCTTTTTGCTTCAGTTATTACTACTTTTTTCATTTACAATTCAAAATTATTTAATTATAGAAGTCAAATATTACTTTGAATCAACAAGAGCCGAAAGTTCGAATACAATATTTAGAACAATTAAATTTAGATTAATATTACTTTGAATCAAACTTGAAAGACGATCTAGTTTAGAAACTGTTTTATAAACAGAAATAGAAGGAAATTTACTATTAAATTTTTCGAGAGTTTCAAAATAATTATTAAAGTAATAATCATTATTATTAATTTTCAATTTCTGAAGATCATTTAACCAACAAATTATTAAGTAAAGAATTAATTTAATTGAATCTGAGTTTCCATTATTTAGAAAGGGAGAAAATTCGTCTAAAGCAGAACTAATTTTTTTCCCAAATGAATATCTCAAAATTGATATTGTTTTTTCTAATATTTTTTCAAAATCATTATCAATTAAATTCAAAGCATTACTTGTTGAACCTCCAGCAAAAGGAACTACTTCTTCAGCAATTTTTTTTTCAATCAAAAAATTATTTATAAGGATTGTTTTTAGATCGCTTTTATTTAGAGGTTGAAAATTAATTGTCCAACATCTCGACCTAATTGTTTCCCTTAAAAATGATGGGAAAGAAGTTATTAGAATAAAGATTACTTTTTCTGGTGGCTCTTCGAGACTTTTTAACAATGAATTTTGGGCTTCTTCACTCATTAAATGAGCGTTGGAAATGATGACAAATCTAAAAGGAATATCGTCATATTCGAATGACAAAAATTTTTTGGCATCTCGTATACTGTTAATTTTTATATTAGAAGCATTAGGGATAGAAATTTTATAGTAAGGATTTTTAATTTTTCTTTCAATTTCATCATGAATTAACTGAATTTGCTCCGGAGTTAATTTTTCAATAGATGAACTATTTTCAGTTTCATTTTTGCCGCGAGGCAGTGGGAAAATATATTTTATAAAAGGCTCGGAAAGAGATCTAACTTGTTTTTTTACATACTCTATATTAGAAGGCGCAACTTTTGAAGAAATTAAAAATTCGGCAAAACGAAAAGCGAACAAATCTTTTCCCACACCTTCTGGGCCATTGAATAAAAAGGCATGAGGGATTTTATCTGAAAAAACAATTTTTGTTAAAATAGTTTTTACAGAATCTTGTCCGAGAATATCTTGCCAATGTATATTCATAAATAAAAAAAAAGCGCTCACGGCGCTTTCCGTTAATAATCGTCTTCATTATAGAAGAAATCCTCATCGGAAGGATAGTCAGGCCAAATATCTTCTATAGATTCATAAGGTTCATCAGATTCTTCAAGTTCAATTAAATTTTCGACAACTTCATAGGGAGCCCCAATTCTTTCAGCATAATCAATCAATTCTTCTTTCGTAGCCGGCCATGGGGCATCATCTAAATAAGAAGCAAGTTCGACTGTCCAGATCATATTTCACCCTTAAGTTTAATTCTTTTTTGTTAAAGCATAGAATCCAGTATCGCCAAAGAAAAAATCTTCTGGATTTAATTTAACACCATCATGGTGTACTTCGTAGTGAAGGTGAGGTCCAGTTGACAAACCAGAATCACCAGTTTTTGCAATTTCTTCACCTCTAAAAACTTTCTGTCCATCTTTTACTTCAACTTGTAAAAGGTGACCATATAAAGTTTCATAACCAAATCCATGATTAATTTCAATACAAAGCCCATATCCTTCTTTATTACCGACGAATTCCACAACACCGTCCCCAGGAGCATAAACCGGAGAATTCACGTCTGTGATAATATCTATACCATCGTGCATTCGCCAAATGTGCAAAATAGGATGAAGGCGCATTCCAAAAACATCACCTATAGAACCCATGCAAGGTTTAATAGCAGGGATAGCTTTATATAATTTTTGATTTTCAGCAAGTTTTTGTGAAATTTCTTTATATTGATTTTTTTCGAAAGAAACTTTTCTTGAAACTTCATCAACATAAGACATTAACTGTTTCAATTTTTTTTCAGAAGGATTTTTTAAAAAATCGAGATAATTATCAAAAGAACCACCACCTATACCGAGCATATTTTCGTCGTTAGACAATGGTTGAAGATTAGTGGCTAACCTTAGTTGATTATTTACTTTAGAAAGACTATCAAGCTGAGAATCAAGAATTTTAAATTGTGCCATTGCTTTATCAAGGTTTTCCTGCAACGCTTTATTTTCATCTTTTAAAGAAATAAAACTCGAACTATTGCCTACAAAGGAATTTATTAAATAGTAGCCACCAAAAATTATAAAGCTAAATATCAAAACAGCAATAGAAAATATTGCAGCTAATTTAGCTTTATAATTTTTAATCTCAATAAATTGTAGTTTTGATTTAGAGAAATAATATAATTTTTTCATAAATAGGTTCGGAATCTAAAAAAATAGAATTAATTTGTCAAGGGATATTAAAAAATAGCTTATTCAAAGTCGTGTTCAAAATAGTCCACGCCTCTAATATCGTCAATACTTTCACCATTTAGTCTCCTTTTAAGTCTATTTTGGAAAAAACTTGCAGCATCATAGCCGTGACGTTTTAAAAGATAATTCAGGCTGATAACTTCCGAAATTACAGTTATATTTTTACCGGGAAGAATTGGAAGTTTGATATAAGGAATATCTATGTTGGAAATAGAAACAAAGCTTTCATCAAGCCCTGTACGTGTATATTCTGCATTAGCATCCCAAAATTCGAGTTCAACAATAACTTCTAACCTTTTTTGTAACCTAATTGCTCTGATACCGAACATTCTTTCAACATCAATAATACCAAGCCCACGAATTTCCATGAAATGTTTAACAAGGTCTGTTCCCGAACCGATCAAAATTCCTTCGCCTTTTTTTGTAAGAATAATCACGTCATCAGCTACTAACCGGTGTCCCCTTTCGATAAGATCCAAGGCAACTTCGCTTTTTCCAATACCAGATTTACCAACGAACATTATTCCTACACCATAAACATCCACAAATGAACCATGCATCGAAATGCGAGGAGCAAATTGGTCATCCAAAAAATCTCCTACAAAATAAACAAGTTTTGTGGTATCAAGTTCGGAGCTAAATAAAGGAATTTGATATTTGTTGGCTAAATTAATCAAGGAAGGAAAGGCTTGATTATTATCAGTAAGAATAATACATGGGATGTCAAATTGAAATAGTTTTTCAAGTTTAGCACTTGCTTCATTTTCACTTAATTGAGCCAAATATCTCATTTCAGTATTGCCGAAAACCTGGATACGGGAAAAAGTAAATAAATCTACAAAGCCGGCCAAGGCTAACCCAGGCCGGTGTAAATTTTGGTCTTTAATTTTTCTTTGAAAACCAGATTTATCTGACAAAAGATTTAATTTAAATTTATCCTTAGAATTAGTATAAAGAAAATCGACAGTAATGAATTCTTTTCGAGATATGGCTCTCTGGTCAATCTTCATTTTTAACCCTTGCTGTTCTTTTCGTTTTTAATTTTTCGAGCTGTCTTGAAAGTTTTTCGACGACGGCATTAATAGACTTTTTAAAATCATCTGTAGATTCAGTAGCTGTTAAAGTTTGTCCAGGCACTTGGACTATTACTTCTGCGGTTTTAACACTTAGTTTGTTGTTATGATAGCTTAATATAACATTAACATCTAGGATGTCATCATTAAATTTTTCGAGAGAATTTATTTCTGAAGTAATAAATTCCTTCAATGTGCTGTGTGCTTTGAATTTTCTTGCAGTGATTGTGATATTCATAGTACTATCCTCCAATAAATTAAGATTTGGGATGAGCTTTTCTATAAGCTGATTTTAATCTTTCTACACTAACATGAGTATAAATTTGAGTAGTAGAAAGGTTTTCATGCCCCAATATTTCTTTAACGACGCGTAAATCAGCGCCGTTATCAAGCATATGTGTAGCTGCACTGTGTCTTAAAACGTGTGGACTCTTTTTCTTTACATCTGTAACTTCGGAAAGATATTTATTAACAATCCTATAAACATATTTTGGGTAAAGTGCTTTACCATTTCTTTGAAATAAGGGAGCATAAGGACCAAGATGGCCAATTGTTTTTAAATAGTCTTTAATAATTTCTTTTGATTTATCCCCGAGGGGAACTATTCTTGTTTTACCTCCTTTGCCTTGAACTCTAATTATTTGCTGTACAATATCCAAGTCCATAAATTTTAAATTGCATAATTCCGAAACGCGTAATGCGCAGCCATATAAAATTTCAAATATTGTTATAATTAAAATATAATCTTTATCTATTTTTGCTGCTTTATAAGCATCTAAAATAGAATTAGTTGTAACTACTTCCGGAAGTTTTCTGCTAGATTTAGGATTTGATATAAGTACTGTTGGATTAAGTTCAATATAATTGTTGTTAAATGCAAATTTAAAAATTCCTCTTAAAGATGATAATTTCCTTGAAATTGATTTTTTATTTAGTCCTTCTTCCGAAAGGGTCATTAAATATGATTTTATGAATTTCTCGGTTATGCCCGATATATCTTCCTTTCTATATTTGATGCAATAATTTATAAAAGAGTTTAAGTCTTCCGAATATGCTTTTGAAGTATTTATCGAAAACCTATTTATATTTTTAATATAAAAAAGGTATTCTTGGGAAAGTTGAGAGATTTTCATCTATTTTCTTCCACTTCTTCCACTTCTTCTTTCATAACTTCTTGCCCACATATAGGACATTTAAGGTAATTACCTTTTTTAACTGAATATCTTTGTTCTAAATATTCAGAATCACCATTTGGACATGGTTGCGGAAATGGCTTATACCATGTAACAAAATCGCAATCCGGATAACGTGAACAACCGTAAAACAATCTACCTTTTTTAGACTTTCTTTCAACAACATCGCCCTGGTGACATTTAGGGCATTTAACGCCAAGCGTAATATTTTTTATAAAATCACACTCCGGATATCTTTCACACCCAATAAATCTACCAAATTTACCTTCGCGGTAGACTGTTCTTGCGCCACATTTTTCACATGTTTGGCCTGTAAATTCAGGTTCTTGATTTTTTGTGGCGACATCTTTAAATGATTTTATATTTTTACATTCAGGATAATTACTGCAAGCAAGAAATTTACCGAAACGCCCAATTTTTATAACCATTTCGCTTCCACATTTGTCGCAATAAATTTTTTCCACTTTATCTTCAACATGTTTTAGTGATTCGGAAAACGGAATATAAAAATCATTTAGAACTTTTACATATTCATTTTCTCCCTGTGCAATTTGGTCAAGTTCGTTTTCCATATTAGCTGTAAAATCTTCGTTAATAATTTTAGGAAAATTTTTAACCAAAATCTTATTCACTTCGATGCCAAGTTTTGTAGGAACTAATTTTCTTTCAACCATTTTGACGTATTTTCTATCCTGAATTGTTCCAACAATAAGCGAAAATGTGCTTGGCCTACCTATACCTTTACTTTCGAGTTCTTTTATCAAGCTACTCTCCGTATATCTTGCAGGAGGTTTAGTAAAATGTTGTGTCTGTTTTAATTCTTCAAGTTCTAAGAGTTGGCCTTTTTCAAGCCCAATTGGAATAGTGTCATTACGGTATTCTTCTTTATCTTCGGCATTTTCTTTCTGTTCAAGAGTTTCGTCATAAACTTGCATAAATCCTTTGAATTTTATAGCATTACCAAAAGCTTTAAATAAAAATTCGTCGGCAGAAACTTCAATTACTGTAGTCTCCAACAAAGCTTGACTCATTTGAGAAGCAACAAATCTATTCCAAATTAATTCGTAAAGTTTATATGATTTATTGTCTAAAAATTGTTTAATATAGGCAGGGCTAAACTCTAAAGAGGTAGGTCTTATGGCTTCATGCGCATCTTGAACATTTATTTTATTCTTTTTTTCAAAATTATTCGGCTTTTCAGGTAAATATTCTTTACCGTAGCTGTTCTGAATTAATTCTCTAACTTTAGGAATTACTTCATCACTTATTCTTGTTGAATCAGTACGCATATAAGTAATAAGCCCTTGCAAGCCATCTTTACCAAGTTCAATTCCTTCATAAAGTTTTTGAGCAATCATCATAGTTTGTTTGGGGCTCATTTTTAGCCTGCGGGAAGCTTCAGCCTGAAGTGTACTAGTAATAAATGGAGGTGGAGGATTTCTTTTAGTATTTCGCTTTACAATATTTGAAATAATAAAATTCTTTTTTGCTTTTATTTTTTCAAAAAAAGCCGTAGTAGTAGTTTCATTCGCAAGAACAATCGAGTTCTGAAGAAACTCCTTCATTTCTTCTTCAGACATATTGGGTTTATGGGGAACTTTAATATCTTTACCTTCAATGCTGAAAAGTTTTGCCTTAAAAGTTTGACCTTTATCAGTTTTAAAAATTGCCCAAATTGACCAATATTCTGTAACGATAAATTTATTTATTTCCTCTTCCCGGTCACAAATCAGTTTTAATGCAACAGATTGAACTCTTCCTGCTGAAAGTGAAGTACTCCCAGATATTTCTATAATTGCTTTCCAAAGGAATGGACTAATTTTATATCCAATAATTCTATCCATTACTCTACGAGCTTTTTGAGATGTAACTAGGTTTAAATCAATATTTCTGGGTGCATCCATAGCTTTTTTAACACCTGTTTTAGTTATTTCATTAAATAAAACGCGGTGAATTTTACCAGAAGAATCAGAGTTTAAAATATCTGCAATGTCTTGTGCAATTGCTTCGCCTTCACGGTCAGGGTCAGTAGCAATGTATATTTGTTTACTTTTTGCAGCTAAAGACTTTATTTTTTTTATTACTTCTCCTTTGCCTCTTATTGTAACATACTGAGGAGTAAAATTGTTTTCTAAATCTACACCAAGTTTTGTTTTTGGCAAATTTCTGATATGTCCAATAGTAGCTTCAACTATAAAATCCTTACCTAAGTATTTGTTTATTGTTTTAGCTTTTGCAGGAGATTCAACTAATACTAAGTTTTTATTCATTTTCTATTTCAATTTAATTTATGGTATCTGAAGAATATAACAAATTTCTGCTTCCAGGCAATAAATAATTATCCATATTAAGAAACAATGATAAAATTAAGACGTGAATATTATCTTTTGTCATCGTATTTTCATCAAAATTATTTAACTGTTCCAATATCATATTAAAATCATCAGTGCTAAGGAGTCCAATATTGTAATAATGTAAAAGATAGTTATAATTCTGCAATCCAATAATAGATGCTTCATCAGGCGATAGTATTCGAAAGCTTTTTTGTTTTTTTCCAACTATTTCTTTCTCAATATATAAATCCCTTATCATTTTTTCGTAAACCCAGCTATAAGCTGTCGCAACAATATTTGCTTCAATTATATTAGATTGATTAATAGAATTTTCCACTTCTTCAAAAGTATAATTTTTATTTATTCCTTGCACAATTTGTGCAAGTACTTCAACAATTTTCGAAATCATTTAATTAGTCCCATTTAAAAGTTCATTTTTACAAATTTTTACAAATTTATTTTCTAAACGTTTCATTACTAATTTATCAATTTTATTTTGATCATCATAATTTAATAAATGTAAAATACCATGAATAACTAATCTAAGATATTCTTCAATTAAAGGAACTCGAAATTTTTTTGCATTGAAAAGACAATCTTCTTTTGAAATAAAAAGCTCACCATCTAAAATTTTATGATTGCCCGAATAATTAAATGTAATAATGTCGGTTGTAAAATCATGTTTTAAATATCGATAATTTATTTCATGAATCATTTCGGCATGGATAAAATTTATGATTAAAGATGAAACTTCAAAATTAAGAATCCCTTTTAAGCGATTTACTAGCTTATGAATTAATTGTTTATCAATATTAATATTTTTGTCAGAATAAATATGTAGATTTTTGACCACGGCAATTTAGCAGTTAATTTTCCAAATGAAAAGATTAAACTATGATTTCCATACCTTCTTTAGCAGCAAGACATTGAGTTTCAGCATGTTTTTTTTTGAGCACCGAAATTGTCTCTTCAAGTAAATCATCTATTTTAGAATCAGAATAATCCGGGTTGTAATGAAATAAAACAAGGTTTTTAACTTCAGCGAGATGAGCAAATAACGCAACGGTAACATTATCTGTATGTCCCCATCCCAATTTTTTAATCATAGAAGTTTCGTCATACATAGAATCATGAATTAGGAAATCACAACCACGACAGAAATCAATTAGGTCTTTATTCAAATTTTTAATTGACGACAAAGATTCTCCATTTTGAGAGGAATCAATTTTCAATTCGTTATCAGTAAGATAAACTAAGCTTTTATCATTATCAACAATTTTGTATGTTAAAGTAGGCGATGAATGATTAGCACGAAACGTGGTTATTTGCATTCCGTTAATTTCAAATGAATCATTTATTGCAATGTTTTTATAAATAATATCGGCATTCAACTCATTTAATTTGATAGGGAAATAATTATCTGTCATTTGATTACTAAGAACACTTTGAATTGATTTGTCTCCACAACTTTCGCCCCAAAATAAAATTTTCACTTTATTTTCGTACAGAGGAAGAAAAAAGGGAATGCCTTGAATATGATCCCAATGATAATGGCTAATTAAAATATTAATATCTTCATCAAAGTTGTCTTTAATAAGGGATTTACCGAGTTCTCTTAAACCGCTTCCGGCATCGAGGATTAATAATTTATTTTTGTCAGAGCGTAATTCTACACAAGGAGTATTACCACCATATTTTAATGTACTTTTACCCGGAACAGGAATAGAACCTCTTGTTCCCCAAAATTTTAAAATCATTTTACTTCAAAATTTTTTAATGAATCAATAGTTTGTGAAGCATATTTTTTATATCGTTCTGCAGATTTTTCAAATTCAGTCATTTCCGTAGAAGATAAATCACGAATAATTTTTGCAGGAACACCAGCAACCATTTTTCCAGAAGGAACGACAAATCCTGGCGTAACAACTGCTCCAGCCGCAACAATTGAATTTTCTTCTACAATGGCACCATCCAAAATTATAGCACCCATACCAATAAGGCATAAATCATTTAAAACACAACCATGCAAAGTTACAGAATGACCAATAGTAACTTTGTTACCAATATCAAGAGGAAATTTTTCACTTGTTACGTGCAGCATAGAACAATCTTGAATATTCGTTTTTGTTCCGATTTTAATATAATTGACATCGCCCCTAATTACTGTGTTGTACCAAACACTTGAATCCGTTCCAATTTCCACATCACCAATAATTTTTGCGCCAGAGGCAATAAAAACATTTTGAGAAATTTTAGGGAACTTATTGAGATAAGGAAATAATTTTATTTCTTCATCTAATTTTTTTCGTATTTGGGAGGAGTCCAGCCAGTTCTTTTCCATGAAGTTAATTCCAATCTAACGTTACCAACTATTACTTTTAATTTTGCTGCAATAGGAACTGAAGCGCTGTCATCCGAAAACCAGCCTTCAAAATAACCGGTAAGACCGAATACACTAACAAAATTTAGTTCGCCATCAAGTCTTGTACAGGCTATATTATAATCTACAGCATTAATTTTTACACTATTTACATCAGGATAAAAATTTATTTTTGCAATTCCTTTCTTCTCATTAACAAAACAAGGTACCTCAACAGACTTATCTGAGCCAGCATTCATTCTTGCATAATAAAGAATTGAAAGCCCATCTTCATATTCTTGCCCTATGTGAGCTGTAGAATCAGTCCAAAGCTCATAAGGCTGCATTTTACCTTTTTTAACACGGACATAAGATTTTTGATAGTTAAATGTATAATCTGTAAAAGTGGTATATTCTTTACTTTTAACTATTCCTCTAAAAAATGCCGAAAAAAAATCTGGCGTAAGTGTACTGGCATAAATCATATGAAGGTCGACAAATGGAATGCCATTATAAGAATCTATATAGGCAATAGCATTATAATATGTTTTTCCTTTGAAGGCTTTTTTCCCCGTAACGATAAATTTTAACTGCCCCAGTTTTAAGAATGAATAACTAACTTCATAAGTTAGCTCTTCACCAACTTCAAGATTTTTTTCTGAAACAAAATTAAATTTTGTTACTTTTTCACTTGCATAAATGGAAGTGGCAAAAAGTAACAAAAAAGATAAAACCAAAGTCAACTTAAATGAGGTGTTCATTTCAAATTAGCTAATTTTTTTTCTTCGTTAAACAAAGTAATAGCTTTTTGAAATTGATTATCTGCACCAAGCATAATATAATACCATCCTTTGTTTTTCCAAAAAGTTCTTGCAATTTCGGATTTTAATCTTGTCAAAATATAATTTTTGTCAATATTAAAGTCTTTATTTACAAATTTAATATTTTTACTGTCAGCGAATTTAATAAAATTCTGAATATCATTACTTACAAAATAAAATTTATTAGCAAACAGTAATAAATTATTATTATACTCGGATTGAATTTTATTTTTATGGCCGTTAAGATAATTCAGTACAAATTGATAGAAAATATTGTTCTTAAGAAGTTCTGTAGTATAGTTGGTAATATTGTTCATCTTAATAATGTAATCTGGAGTAATTCCTCCGTTACCATAAACAATCCTGCCATCATGAGTTTTGTATTTTTTTAATGTTGAATCTTTTTCTTCTGTATGATTTATATTGTTACCATTTGCTTCATTATCATTTCCGGCGTCCTCATAATATTCAGCGAAATCTTTAAGTCCTTTATAATTTCTTTGTATTAATCTTCCGGATGGAGTATAATATCGCGCAATAGTAAGCCTTAAAGCAGAATTATCTGGTAGTAAGAATTGATCTTGCACAAGTCCTTTTCCGAAAGTTGTTTCACCAACTATTAAAGCTCTATCCCAATCCTGCATTGCACCGGAAACAATTTCGCTTGCAGAAGCGCTTCCTTTATTCACGAGTATTATTAAAGGTAAATCTTTAAACGGAGCATTATCAGTTGCATCATATTCTTCGTCAAACTCAGCTTTTCTTCCTTTGGTATAAACAATTTTTTTGCCGCCATCAATAAACAGATTAGCAACTTTAACAGCTTGATTTAGCAAACCTCCCGGGTTTCCTCTTAAATCCAACACAAGATACTTCATTCCTTGCCTTTTTAACTCTTTCAAAGCGTCAGACATTTCATCAAAAGTAGTTTCAGAAAAACGTATTAAACTTACATAGCCAATAGAATCTTGGTAAATAAAATGAGCATCGACCGAAAAAAGCGGAATTTTTTCTCTGGTAATTTTAAAAATGATTGGATTTTTTACACCATATCTGATAATAGAAATATTAACATTAGTGCCAGCTTTACCTCTTAATTTATTTCGAACTTCATCGCTTGACATTCCAATAGCACTTAAGTTATCAATTTTAATTATTTTATCACCGGGTTGAATGCCTAATCTTTCACTTGGACCCCCGGTAATTGGAGCGACTACAGTAATCGTATCATCTAAAATTTGGAATTCAATTCCAATCCCGTCAAATTCTCCTTTAAAATCATCCTGAATATCACTTAATTGTTGTGGCGGAATATAAACAGAATGTGGATCAAGTTTGCTTAACATCCCATTTAATGCTGCTGTTACAAGTTTATTATTATCTACTTTATCAACATAATATTTATCAGTATAGGAAAGAACATCTTGAAACTTTCTTGCAGCTAATCCTAAACTATTATAGGAAATTATTTTTTGAATAAAAAACCCAACAATAAAACCAGCAAGTAAAAAGAATATGCTGCTACGTAGTCTAATTTTGTTAAACATTTCTTAAAAATATTATAGCAATACAGATACTGTAAAATAGCTTTGTAACTGTTTGTTTATTACAGAATTCTGAAGAGCTTCATTTAAAAACATTAATTTTAGATTTAAATAAATTTGCTTAAACGGTTCGTAATTTATTGTACCAGTAAAAATTCTTGAGTATTCTAAATCACCGTCTAAAAACCTAACTGTGTTTGAATCAAAAACACGATGCCCAAGGTTTTCATCGCCGCCAACATTTATAATTGTACCATCTGGTAAAATAGGATTAGCACCGTGAATTACATAAGAAAAATTAGCTGTGATGCTCGTCCTGTAATTTAATTGATAATCCAATTCTGCTAAAAATAATTCACTGTTGGGCTGAAGAAAAGAACCGAGGTTATATCCATCGCTCGTAAAATTGGTGCTTCCAGTGCGATGAGTATGAACGTAAGGATCAATCTTTGTGTATTCCAACTTAATGTACAAAGGAATAAGATCATAAAGATTAGCAGAATAGATTCCAAAATCGAATAAAGTTTGATTTCCATACCAGCCAGTTCCAAGTTTTCCAAAATCAATGTCATCAATTAAAAGAGTACTGTAAAATTTTAAACCTTTAATAGATTTATTATTAACATCAAAGAATAAGAAAGAGTTATCCCTATCCTGATTTGCATGTTCGACGGATTTATAAAATGCAAACGGATTAAGATAAGATAAATCGATGGAACGGTCGCCATAAATAATCATCTCTCCGACTCCGAAATTAAAATTATCAGAAAGATTAAAACCAATTCGATGGTAACCAAGGTATTTTTCCGGCACAACATTAATTCCTCCATTTATAGAATCTGGTTGGAAATAACTTGTACCCAAAATCTTAGCATGAAAATATGAGAAAGTAAAAAAATCATAGTTGATATTGAAACCCAAATAATCAAAGGTTGGGGCAATATCATCGATAATGGACTTAACTGGGCCATATCCAATTTGCATTTTATCGCGTCCCAACTTAATTCTGAACATATCATAATCGGCGGTTAAATATCCTGAAGTTTCATCAAAGAATGCAGCAGCAGGATCAAGATTATATTTAAAGTTTTCGGCAATATCAGGTCTTAATTTAGCAACTTGCCTATTTCCAAGCACATCTCCGTCAGTTCCTTTAATGACAAATCCAAAATGGTCGAGAAAAGTTCCTTCAATTTGTCCGCCAATTATTCCTAATGCAGAAGAACCGGACCGGGAGCTATCGGCAAAAACTTTTTGATTTATTAAATCTCCTTCCCCGATAAGATTAACAAATAGATTAGCCTTGCCGGGTTTATTATAAAAATATAAATATTTTGATTTCTGAGAAAATAAATCATATCCGCCGCTATCCAAAATAGCTTCAGAATTTTTTAAAGTACCATATAGAGAAAATTCAAATTCGGTTTCAAAATCTTGAAGCATTTTATAATCAACATTATTGAGTTCGTTTTTATGTTTGATTATTTCTTTCAGGTAATAAGCAATTTCTTGTCTTGGCTTAGGTAATTCAAAGGAATTATAGCCAGAAATAAAGTGAAGAGCCTCCATTCTATCTAAAAAATCATAGATAGGATGCCCAACAGGGACATAGTCGTCCTGGGCGAAAATAAATGCGCAAAATAAAAAAAAGATAACAAAAAATTTTTTCATCTTATCGTACCTGCTCCCATTCTTTTGAAATAGATTTATTTTTAAATAGAACAGACAAACCGTTTTTCAACCATGTCCAAGAGACATTTCTGTATCCCAATTTTCTAAAGCGCCGAGGGGATTCATAAACAAAAAGATCGCTAGCAAAAAGAATTTTGCCGAACTTTCTAATTCGACGGAATAAATCAAAATCTTCACCGGCAGCTAAAGATTCATCATAGCCGCCAACCATTTCAAAAACATTTTTACGAACGACTTGGCACTCTCCCCTTCCCATTCCAATCCCAAATATATTTAACAGTTTAAAGTACTTGTTATATGAATTATGATAAATTTTATCTAAAAGAATTTCTTCGGAAGGAAAAACCTTTACGCCACAAGTCATAGCCAAATAATTTGAATTAATGAACTTAGATTCTAAATAATCAAAAAAAACAAGGGGATCATGTAGAAGGATATCACCGTTAAAAAAAATAATTATATCGTTGGAAGCAAATTTAGCGCCCGCATTCCTTCCGCCGGCAATATTTTGTTTCTTATTAAAGGTATGAACTTTTATAACTTCAGCGTAGTCAAGAGCTATATCAATAGTTAAGTCATTACTTCCTCCGTCAGAAATAATTAATTCCAAATTGACTTTGCTTCTTAAATGCGGCTCGCATAGCTGTCTCAACAAATTTGGAAGAAGTTTTTCTTCGTTTAATGTAGGAATAACGATACTGTATTTCAAAAAAGTTTCCTTCTAATTAAACTTCGGGTTTCATTTGTGGAAAGAATATAACATCTCTTATTGAAGATTGATTGGTTAATAACATAACAAGCCTATCAATTCCGATTCCTAAACCAGCGGTTGGAGGCATACCATATTCAAGAGCTCGAATGAAATCATCATCAATTTGATGAGCCTCTTCATCACCTTCCTGGCGTGCTTTAACTTGTGCTTCAAATCTATTTTTTTGATCAATCGGATCATTTAATTCGGAGAAAGCGTTGCAGATTTCTCTGCCGGCCACGTATCCTTCGAATCTTTCTACAACTCCGTTTTTGCTTCTATGTTTTTTAGCCAGTGGGGATAATTCAATAGGATAATCCACAACAAAAGTAGGCTGAATCAATTCTGGTTGCACAGCAGCAGAAAATATTTCATCAATTAATTTACTTTTACTATTCAGACCTTCAACATTGATATTTAATTTTTTTGCGACAATCTTTAGTTCAGAAGGTTCAGCAATTAAAACATCGGTTCCTGTTTTTTCCTTAATTGCTTCTACCATTGAAACGCGTTTCCAAGGAGACGAAAAATTAATTTTATTGTTTTCGAACTCAAAATCCAAAGTACCAAAAACTTCGTTACAAACTTTTAATATCATCTGTTCGACAAAATTCATCATCCAATTATAATCTTTGAAGGAGACGTAAAGTTCGAGCATTGTAAATTCTGGGTTATGAGTTTTGTCCATACCTTCATTTCTAAAATCTTTAGAGATTTCATAAACGCCGTCAAATCCACCCACAATTAGTCTTTTCAAATAAAGTTCATCAGCAATTCTCAAATATAAATCTATGTCCAAAGAGTTATGATGGGTAACAAAGGGTCTTGCTGCAGCACCACCATATAAAGGTTGCAGTACTGGAGTCTCAACTTCAAGATATCCATTTGAGTCCAGAATATTTCGTAAGGATGTAATAATTTTACTTCTTTTAATGAAAACATTTTTAACATCTGGGTTGACAATTAAGTCTACATATCTTTGTCTATATCTTAATTCTTTATCCGCAAACTGGTCATGAATTATTTTATTGCCTTGCTCATCAACAGTTTCTTTTGCAATTGGCAAAGGACGTAACGATTTAGAAAGCAACTGCATAAAAGTTACGTGGACAGAAATTTCACCAGTTTTCGTTTTAAACACAAAACCTTCTATTCCGATGATATCTCCAATATCTAAAAGCTTAAAAGCATCATAAGCATTACCAATATCATCTTTTCTAAGGTAGACTTGAATTTTACCCAGATGGTCTTGAATATGAGCAAAGGAAGCTTTCCCCATTCGACGAATGGCCATAATCCGCCCTGCAATTCTAACCACTCTTTTAGTATCTTCTTGAAAATTATTTTTAATATCTTCAGAGTTAGAGTCAACTTCAAAGGAATAGGCAAAGGGTTCAAATCCTTTCGCTTTTAACTCATCCAGTTCTTCAAACCTTCTTTTTATTAAAACGTTAATATCTTGTTGCGAATTATTATTGTCCACAAAACCTCCATTATTTTCTTCTAAAATTTGCAAGACGCAAACATACTAAATCCTGAATATTATCTGCTAATTTTACGGGCACATTAAAATTATTTACAATTATAGAAAAAGCCACGGGTTCATCGTCACTTGTTAAAGCATAGCCAGATAAACTTCTCACTCCTTCTAGAAAACCAGGTTTAGCTCTAACTCTACCTTGAGCTTTAGAATTCTGCATACGATCACCAAGTCCACCGTCAACACCGGCAATTGGAAGAGAGTTGTAAAATGGGATAAAGTTTTTATTCTTGTACATAAAAGTAAGTAACGAAACAATTTGTTTGGGAGTAACCAAATTTAAACGTGATAATCCACTTCCGTCAACAATGTTAAGAGCTTCGGGGTTAATGCCCATTTCTTTAAACAATTTATATTCAGCTTGAATTCCGTTATCAGCAGAACCGAATCCCTTCCTTTCAAGCCCTATTGTTTTTAGAATTTGTTCAGCAAATAAATTAATACTGTTCTTATTCATTACCTTAATAATTTCTTTTAACGGCGGCGAATACTGCGTAAACAATTTGACCATTTTAGTATAATCAAGGGTAGAAGAAATATCATCAACATCAACAGGGTAACCATCAATCCTAATCCCATTTTTCTTAAGAACATCTTTAAGCACAACCATTGCAAATTGAGTAGGATTATTCACGGTAACAAAAGTGTTAACAGTATCGGAGTTATTGCGAATGGTTCCAAAAACAGTAACAACGTTTGTTCCGGGATCTCTATAAACATTAATTGAAGTAGAAGAATCCGATGAAACAACATTAACTTTATTAATTAAAACAATGTATTTGGTCTCTGGCATCATGCTAACAATCGGCTGTTTAGTTTCTTTGTTAACATAAACAGAAATATTAGCACAATTATCATTAAAAGAAATTGCGCTAGAGGGTGCTTCGAACCAGTTACTTTCAAAGTCCCACTGCCATCCAGTGCCAAGCCCAACGCCATCAAAAGCATTATCATCTCCGATTAAATTACCGGTTATTTCATCGATGCCCAGATTAGAAAGTGAATCAGCCCAGTCATTAAAAACTTTAAAAATATCTCCGTCGTAAAACCTGCCAGAGATTGTTGGGTCACCTCGTCCTTGGACTACAAGATCTCCCCTTAAAATAGAGCCATCAATTTTGCCGTTCATATAAATATTAGTTTTAAACCGATAATCACTTCCCAATAAAAGCAAGGCAGAAGCAGAAGTAAATAGTTTAAGGTTGGAAGCTGGTACAAATAATTTGTCTTCATTTCTTTTATAGAAATATTCGCCTGTTTCAAGCGATTGAATAACAACTCCCCATTCTGCATTACTAAAATTCGGGTCGTTAAAAATATCATTCATCTGTGCCCAAAATTCTGGGATTGTTGAATATGCATACCTAACTGTTGTATCTTTTTTTATTTCTTGCGGTTGAACATTAAAGGCAAGAAACAAAATAAAACTGACCGTTATAAAAATTTTACTTTGCATATATTTTAATTATTTCATTTACCTCATTTTTTGTTAAAGTTCTATATCTTCCTAAAGGGACGTTAGATTGAATGCCGGCATAACTTTTCCTGTTCAAATTAACAACATAATACCCAAGTTTTTGAAACATATTTTTTACAAAATGATTTCGTCCTTCTTCGGCTACAACCGTTACAAATTTTTTATTTTTTTTGCTTGGGTTGAACACATCAATAAATTTGCCATTTTTATTTTGTAAAAAAACTCCCTTTAACAATTGATTTTTATCTTCTTCGGAAAGTTCTCTATCCAACCATACTTCGTAGACCTTTGGCACTTTATTTTTAGGATGCATTAAAAGATTAGCAAACTCACCGTCGTTAGTTAATAATAAAACTCCTGTAGTGTTGTAATCAAGCCTTCCGATTGGAAATATTTTTTCATTTGTTTTAATTAAATCAATAACTGTTTTACGCTTTTTATCGTCTGAAGTAGAGGTTATAAATCCCTTAGGTTTATTAAGAACAAAATATAGATGTTTTTTAGGATAGATTTTTTCGCCGTCAACTTCAACAATATCATTTTCCGGATCAATTTTAAATGACAAATCTTTTACTAATTTATCATTGACCATAACCCTGCCTTGTTCAATAAGAATTTCCGATTTTCTCCTTGAAGATATTCCGCTTTCCGCAATAAATTTATTTAGTCTAATCATCATCGTCAGATTCTTTTGAAGCCTCTTCTTCAGTTTTTTCCTCAATCATATTCATCAAAATGCGCTGTTTTTGTTCCTGGAAATCTTCATCCTTCATAATTTCATCAATTTCTCTTGGCTTAGGCAGATCACTTAGTTTATACAGTCCGAAATATTTTAAAAACTCGTCTGTAGTACCATATAAAAGAGGTCTGCCGATTGATTCGGACCTTCCGGTGATAGCAATAAGATTTTTTTCGAGAAGAGTATTTATAATATAATCAGAATTCACACCACGAATAGATTCAAGTTCGGGTTTAGTTATTGGTTGTTTATAAGCAATAATAGCAAGGGTTTCTAAAGCAGCTTGGCTTAAACGACGTTTGCTTTTTTCCGAAGACAAAAATCCAATATATTTTGCATATTCCGGTCTGGTTGAAAATAAATATCCATTTGCAATTTTAATAATTTTAAAAGATAATTTTTGTTCCTCAAATTTTGTATTAAGGTTGTCAATACATGTTTGGACATCTTCAACGCTAATAGAAACATCTTCACCATCAATTCCCTTTATCGCATTGATTATTTCAGTTTCACCAATAGGTTCCTCCGAAGAAAAGATAAGAGCTTCTATAACAGAACTATAAATATTATCCATTTTTAATCTTTAAAATAACGAAGTCATTAAATTCAGTTGATTCCTTTATACCAATCATACCCATTTTTGTTAGTTCAAGCAAAGCGATAAAAGTTACAACTATTCTAAGTTTTTCTTTCATGCCATGGACAAGACTTAAAAAATGAAGTTCATTATTTTTTTCAACTAAATCAAGGATGTAAGCAATTTGCTCATCAATTGTTATATTTATTTTTTTAATTTCATGAACCACTTCTGGCTTAAGTTTATCCATTGCTTTTTTAAAAGCTTTTGCAAGATCGAAAACTGTTACATTTTTTAATAAGATTTCATAATCTGGTGGAACAATTTTTTCATCTTCAGAAAAATTGCCTCGAAAGCTTATTTTGCGCTGGTTTGATTCTAAAAAAGAAAGTTCTTCTGACATTTCTTTATATTTTTTGTATTCAAGAAGAGCTTGAATAAGCTCGGACCGTGGATCAATTTCTTCGCCTTTTTCATCCACTTCTCTGGGAAGAAGCATCCTTACTTTAATGTGCATTAGTGTAGAAGCCATTAAAATAAAATCACCGGCAACTTCAAGATCGAGCATTTTAATGAGATTAACGTAATCTAGAAATTCTTTAGTAATTTTAGAAATAGGAATATCATAAATATTAAGTTCATCTCTTTTAATGAAAAATAAAAGAAGATCAAGAGGTCCCTCAAACTGATCTAATTTAATTTTGTACACATTTATCCCAGTTTCATTTTTGTTCTAACTTCTTCTATAGTTGCCAAGGCGGTCTTTTTAGCTCTCTTTTCACCGTCATCAAGAATATCTTGTACAATTTTAATGTTGTTTTCATAATATTTTCGTTTTTCAATAATAGGAGCCAAAACTTCAGAAATTTTTGAAGCACACTTCATTTTGCAGTCCACACATCCTAAAGCTCCAGAACGGCAGTGTTTATCAATTTCTTGAACTTCATCTGGATTAAATTTTTTATGATAAGAAAAAATAAGACAAATATCCGGATTGCCTGGATCTCCCTTTCTGATTTTATTTGGATCAGTAACAGCTTTTTTTAATTTTGCTTTTACAATTTCAGGTTCATCAGATAAAAGAATTGTATTGTTCAAGGACTTGCTCATCTTTGCGTTCCCGTCAAGACCTGGAAGACGGGCAAATTTGGTAAGCAAAGGTTCAGGTTCAGGAAAAACTTCACCATATTGGTTATTAAATCTTCTGGCAATTTCTCTTGTTATTTCAACGTGAGGAACTTGATCTTCACCAACTGGAACCAGGTTTCCTTTATAAAGAAGTATATCGGCAGCCTGTAAAACCGGATACCCCAAATGTCCATAAATAACATTTTCTATATTAAGGTCTTTAATTTGATCTTTAAGAGTGGGATTTCTTTCCAGCCTGTTAACAGTAATCAACATTCCGAACAACAAATTTAGTTCAGTATGTTCTTTAATTTTTGATTGCCGGAACATTGGGCTTTTCACAGGATCTAGTCCAGTTGCAAGCCAATCAATAAGCATATCAATCGAATCTTGATAAATATTTTCAGTTTCCAATTTTGTAGTAAGTACATGATAATCTGCAATTAGATGATAACTTTCATATTCATTCTGAAGTTTAATCCAATTTTCAAGAGCGCCGACAAAATGACCTATGTGAAGTTTTCCTGTCGGTCTCATTCCGCTTAAAATTCTTTTGTTTGCCATAGTTTGAAAAAAAATAATTTAAATTTAATGAGTAAAATAATAATAATGGGTTAAATAAACTTATTTAAAAAAAGTAAACTAAGAAAGGTAAAGGTAAGGTTTCCAATTTTCATCAAGTTTGCCAACAACAGTTTTAATAAACATAATATGACTTGGTTTGAAAGGTCGCATCAAAAGATTCATTTTTGCTTCTGCAGGAGTGCGGTCTCCTTTGCGATTATTACAATTAGTACATGCACAAACTAAATTTTCCCACGAATCTGTTCCGCCTTTAGATTTTGGAATAACGTGGTCAATAGTAAGTGGTAGATCGCTACGACCACAATAAGCACATTTAAAGGCATCACGCCTTAATATATTTTTACGCGTTAACACAACTTTTTTGTATGGTACGGTAACAAAATTACTCAATCTTATTATGCTAGGCCACGGGAAAGCCCTATTAACACCCCTAACTTCCTTCCTTTTATCATTTAGAACAACTTCAGCTTTGCCCAAATAAATTAAAATAATTGCTTTTTTAATTGTACAAATTGTAAGGGGCTCATAACTTTGGTTTAAGATTAATACTTTAGCATTAAGTTTACCATTTACACGCTTATTAGTTTCGAAGTCAACCTCCAGTACTGTTTTTTCTGTTTTGAATAAAAATAAAAATATTAAAAATTATTTTTATAATTAAGATAATAACAACAAAAGATACAGCATATAAATATTTATCACCGGGAATAATCTTCATATACAAAAATACAAGAATCAATGCAATAATTCCCAAAGAGACATAAGTAAAAATATTGTAAATTTTTTTAAATTTCATCAAATTTTCTTTCCCCGGTTTTTATTTTACAAGCAGAAAAAATAATAGAATTTTTCATGCGCTAAATATAAAAATTGCTAATAGATATTCCTATTGGATTAGAAAGGCAGGAAAATAAATTTTAAAAATCTTTAAAGACTATAGCAACACAAACGACATAATTCAAAGAATGACTCATAGATATTTTAAGACTTTTACCATTTAAGAAAGTAGTTTCGAGTTCGTTTTTTAATTTAACTAAAGGCATGCCATTTGGTTCGTTATAAATTTCAATATCTTGCCAGCCAATTTCTTTATTCCATCCAGTGGTAAGAGCTTTAAAAACGGCTTCCTTGGCTGCAAACCTTGCAGCAAGATGTTCGTATTTGTTAGCCTTGCTTAGAGAATAATCCAGTTCAGTTTTAGTATAAACCTTATTTAAAAACTGATCACCGTATTTTTCAATACTGTTTTTAATTCTGTCAATTTCAATAATATCAACACCTATTCCAAAAACCATAACATCCTCTTTCAAAAAGAAGAATTTAATAGCCTTCAGCCAAGCCATTTCCGCGAGGATCTGAAGCGCCATAAATTAAATTATTTGAATTATCAATCAAAATACCTTCGGCATCACCAAGAGTTTTTTCTTTGCCAATTTTGTATCCCATCTTAATTAAATTCATTTTCACATAATATGAGAAAGAATTTTTCTCATAATCTAATTCGTCAGGCTTCCATTGATCATGAAATCTCGGCATTTGAATTGCTTTTAAAATATTCATGTTAAAATCTATACAATTTAAAATTACCTGAAGAACTGTTGTAATAATAGTAGAACCGCCGGGAGAGCCAATAATTAAAAAAGGTTTATCATTTTTTAAAACAATAGTAGGCGTCATGGAACTGAGCATTCTCTTTTGAGGCTGAATAGAATTTGCCTTGCTGCCCAAAAGTCCGAATTGGTTTGGAACGCCTGGTTTTGCACTGAAATCATCCATTTCATTATTTAATAAAAAGCCGGCGCCATCTACAACAATTTTTGAGCCGTAAAGTGAATTTATAGTAGTTGTAGTGCTTACTGCATTTCCGTAAGAATCATAAATCGAATAATGAGTAGTTTCATTACTCTCATGAAAAGATTTGAAATTTCCAGGTCTAATTTTATTTGCAGGTACAGCTTTGTCTTTTATTTTTTTGAAAATTGAATAAGCATATTTTTTTGATAATAATTCTTTCTCTGGCACTTTGCAAAAATCAGGATCACCAAGATAAACTGTTCGATCAGCAAAGGCATACTTCATAGCTTCGGCAAGTCTATGAATATACAAACTGCTGCCCCAGTCATCTAATTTAAATTTATAATTTTCAAGGATGTTTAATAATTCCACTAAAGCAATTCCACCAGAACTTGGTGGCGGCATAGACACAATTTGATACCCTCTATAATTTCCTATTATAGGAGTACGTTCAACCGGTTCATATAGATCTAAATCTTTTTGAGAAATATAACCACCTAAAGATTTAATTTTCTTAATTAAAGAATCAGCAACCCATCCTTTATAAAAACCATCTTTGCCGTTGTCTCTAATTGCACAAAGAGTTTTTGCAAGTTCAGGCTGTTTAAATAATTCGCCTTCTTTATAAGGATAGCCATCTTTTGTAAACTTTTTAAACGAGGAGGAATATTTCTTAAAATATTTTAAATTTTCATCAAAAGATTGAGCAGTCCAACTATCAAGGATAAATCCTTTTTCAGCTAAATTAATTGCGGGCTGAATAACATCAGCAAGTTTCATAGTTCCATATTTTTTTAGCGCGTAAAGAAGTCCCGCAACGCTTCCCGGAACCCCAGCAGAAGTGGCACCCTCTTGACTTAGTTCAGGATTAAATTTTCCCATTTTATTAAGAAACATATTTTTTGTTGCAGTTAAAGGAGCCTTTTCTCTAAAATCAATTGTTAAATTTTTCCCATTTCTTAAATGAATAACCATAAATCCACCGCCTCCAATATTTCCGGCGCAGGGATAAGTTACAGCTAAAGCGAAACCAACAGCAACGGCAGCATCGATAGCATTTCCACCTTTCTTTAAAATCTCAACTCCAACTTGTGTTGCAAATTTATCTGCTGTAACAACCATGGCATGTTTTGCTTGCTGCGGCTGAATAATTTTATCAGCCGAAAGAAAATTGCCTTGAAAGAAAAAAAATGTTGATAAGAAAACAAAGCGTCTAAAAAATATTAATTTTCGCATCGACCTTTAAGCCTTTTTCTTTCAATTGTTTTAAAAGTATTTGTGTTAGCTCATTAACTTGTTTGATAGATGAATTCAAATTATGTAACAGGTCCTCGTCATACATAATTTTGCCAACATTGTTTTTTTTCTCTTTAATCTCATCTGCAAAATCGTTAAGCTTTGTCAATAAGGAGTCCGTACTGCTAAGTACAGCCGAAATCTCTTTTACTGAATGACTAATATCCTTTTTATTATCATTGATAAAGCTCTTTGCTTGATTAGTAAGGTCGACACTATTTGCTGTCAATTGTTTAATGTTATTACTGTTCTCAGTAATCATTTGGTTAACTTTTAATGTGATGTCGTTAAGATTTTTTACAGAAGATTTAATTTCACTATTAAGCTGATCGTCAGTTAAGTATTTATTCATAGATGTAACCGCAATTTTCACTTGTTTTAAGGTCGTTACAAGATCATTTTGAACAGAACCCAACATCGACATAACGGCAGGAATATCAGCAGTAAAATTCCCATTTTGAATCTGATGATAGTCAATGGGTTCAGTTGAGTTACCAGGGAAAATATCAATCTTCTTGCCTCCCATCATATCGACCATATCTAAATTAAAAGAAGCATCTTTCTTTAAATTTACATTTCTATTTAAAGAAAGTTTTACAAGTACAAAATTATTTTTTATACTTATATCATCAACCGTTCCTTCGCGGACACCATTGACCGTTACGTTGTCGCCAACTTCAAGTCCACCTGTATTAGGAAATTTTACCATAACTTCTCTATTTTGAGATCCAACATTCATATTTTTTGCCCAACCTAAAATCCAGATAAGAAGAATAATTCCTAAAAATACAGTTAAGCCAACTTTAATTTCAGTTTTTCTTTGGTCTTTCATTTTATCTTACTTTCTTATTTAACATTACGGAAAGCTTTTTATATTCTCTTTCATCAATAATACTATCTTTTAATGCAACCTTCAATGAATCTGCAAACAAATTTATCTGTTTGCCATAAACACTATTTATATTTTTGATTTCCATAATATAATTATTTATTAAAAGTTTTAAAGAATCTTTCTGAGGAGAATCTTTTACAAACTCAAGGTCACGGTTAATTTGATTTATTAAAATTTTTTTACCAGGGTTAAAAACGAGATTATCAAATTTATTATTAATTAAATATAACACCACTGCTGTAAGAATAGTTAACAAAACTATTATCTTAACAAAGCAACCTTTTTTCATTTTTCTAATTCCTCGTCAGAAAGGATTTCTATCATAACTTTTCCAATTCTTTTATTAGTAATTTCTTTTATGGTAAAATTAATATTTTCTACTTTGAAAGAATAACCCTCTTTTGGGAAATATCCTAAATGGTTTAATATAAATCCGCCTACTGTTTCGAATTCTTTTTCTTGGATAGGAAGTTTAAGATTCAAATATTTTTCTAATTCATCAATTGGTAATTTACCTAAAACGATAATTTTTTTGTCGTTTATTTTTGAGATTGGGTTTTCATCCTTATCATATTCATCTCTAATTTCGCCAATAATTTCTTCCATGATGTCTTCTAGAGTAATAAGCCCTGCAGTTCCACCAAATTCATCAACCACAATTGCAATGTGTAATTTCTTATCCTGAAATTCACGCATTAGATCATTGATCATTTTAGTTTCTGGTACAAACATTGGTTTTCTTGCAATTTTATTTAGAGGTATATTTTTTACAAAATTATATTTTTTTAGAAATGGAAGTATATCTTTTGCGTACACAATTCCAGTAATATTATCGATATTATTTTTGCATAATGGAATTCTACTATGCCCAGATGTTTTAATTGCCTCTAATAATTCTTCAAAGTTTATCTCTTCGGTAATAAAAAAAATATCCACACGTGGTGTCATTATTTCGCGGACTGCTACGTTTCTTAAACTAACAATGCCGGATATTAAACCATGTTCTTCACTAATTATTGTTCCCCTTTCGCGGCCAAGTTCGGCAAGCTCTTCAATTTCATCAGGAAGGATAGCAGTTTTGCTCTTGTCAAATTTCAACTTTTGGACGGAGAGCCTTATGGTTTCAGTAAAGATTTCTGCTATTGGAAACATAATTACATTTATCCAATAGAGCGGAATCGCAACTAATTTAGCAATACGTATTGGACTTTTAGTTGCTGATATTTTGGGAAGTAATTCTCCAAATATTACAATTAAAATTGTTAATAAAATTATTTGAATTGTCAAAATTAAGCTTGGCGAAAGACGAGTATGTGCAGAAAAATCAATTGCCAATGAAACAGCCAAAATAGAGGCAGTAACATTGGCAACAGTATTACCCAAAAGAATAGTAACAAGTAATCGTTTTGGAGATTCAAGCAAACGTTCTAAGTAAATTAGCTTTAAAGATTCTTTTTTAACCTCTTTTTTTAGTTTTTTACTATCCAACGAAAACAGAGATACTTCGGAGCTAGAAAAAAAAGCAGATAAGAAAAAAGAAATAATTAACAAAAAAATTTTTACTTGCCAATCTACGTCCAAGAATTACTTGTTTCCTGTGTTATAAAAAATTATTTAGAAAGGAAGATCATCATTTTCATCAGTTTGAATATCAGGCTCGCTTACATTTCCCTCCGAAATATTACTCGCTTCATAAGCAGATGAATCTCCACTACCCGAATCAAGAGGAATTATTTTTTCGGAAATAATATCCGTTGAATATCTCTTAACCCCTTCTTTGTCTGTATAATCTCTTTTGGTTAATCTACCTTCAACGTAAACTTTTTTGCCCTTTTTAAGATTCTCCTTAAAATAATCAGATAGGTTAAACGCAACGATATTATGCCAGGTTGTTTCATTTTGCCAGTTGCCATCTTTCCCCTTATAGCCATAAGTAGTGGCCAAACTGAAACTGGTAACAGAAATATTATTAGTAGTAAAACGGGTTTCGGCATCTTTACCTAAATTGCCGATGAGCATAATTTTATTTAGTGAAAAAGCCATGGGAACCCCCATTCCTTTGTTATTATTTAGTTTAACTGCGCAATTAATTTAACAATTCTTTTTTTAAAAAACCACAAAAAAATATTTTTTATGAATTTTAAAAATTCATTTTAATAATAAAAAAGAATTTATTTCTGTTCTGTCGAAATCCATGCATCACTAAAGCTGCCCGTTTTCCATATTTCATTTCTTGCATTTTCTGCTTGCTCATGAGAAGTATAAGCGGGTGCTAATTGAACAACGTAAAGGTTAATATCAGGTCTGTATTTTATCGTTATTGCTTGTTTAATTTTTGCTTTACTCTGATCAGCAAATTCCTGTGCTCGCTCTTTTGTAGTAAAAGCTCCAATTTGTACAACATAATATGTCTTTAACGTTTTTGAAGATTCAGTTGTAAGAGTTGTGTCTTGTTTTGTTTGCTCATTCGTAGGGATTTTATCAAAGACATACAACGAATCCTTTTTTGTTTGTTCCTGCGTTGATAAAGAAGATTGGCTTGTTTGCTGTGAAGAACTACAAGAAGATAAAATTATTGCTGTAGCAATGCAAAGTATTGAAGTGAAAAATTTCATTTTTTATCCCGTATTTTCTTAGCAAAGATAAATAATGATACTAAAATAAAAAAGAGACGATAAAACCGCTTAAATTTTTATCGTCTCTTAAATTTAAAATAATAAATGGTCAAATGAACCGGGTAAGAAGTAAGGAATATTTAAATCCGTAAAAGCGGTACTTTTCGTTAGAAGCAAACTATTAGGAATTGTAGCAATATTAATTAAAGGGATATTAGCACTAAAGCTGGAATTTATTGTTTTAATAAATTGATTAGCCAACAATGCCTGTCCTTGGTCAGTAGGATGCACACCATCTAAACCAAATAAACCACCTAAAACATAAGTTGTCGTAAATTTTATTCCGTTTGAAACATATCCTGATGTAGCAATTTGATTAAAGAATGAATTAACATCAAATAAAGCAAATCCTTTTGCTGAAGCTAAATTTGAAATGGTGCTATTATAAGAAGCAGTGGTTGACTTTGCAGTTTCTATCTCTGTAGGATCAAGTATTAAAGCATCCGGCCATGGATTAGCAGCAGTAAGCCCAAATGGTTGTGTAGTATCAATACCAATAGCGCTTAATGGAGGCCCTGAATAGTTCATATCTCGGTAAAATTGCCCAGTAGGTTTACCAATTAAAGTTGCATAATTCATACCTGGTAATGTAATAAGAACTTTTCCAGTCGCTAAGTCGCTGACAGAAGCAACACTTGAAGTTAATCCACCATTATTTTGATAATAAATCCCGCTAATGCCTGCTTGAGATAATTTCTGCGCAATAAGAGGACCAACTGTTGTGAAAAATGGAATACTTGTAACGTCAGGAATATTTGCAACTACAACCTTTGCACCAATTGAGGATATGCTATCAACTAATTGAGAATATAATGCTGCAAATGTACTGGTCGGTGTGTAAGGCGAAACGCCGCCAGAAGTCGCATATCCTAAAATATCATTATTACCTATCCACAAAATAATAAATGTTGCATGTAGTGCTTTTGCCTGAGCAAATTCTGAACCCAGCCCACGAAGTACTAAATTAAATAAAGGATTGGGTTTATTTGCATACAAAGCTGAAGCACAATTAGCAGAGTTTGTTGCGTTAACAACATCGTACAACAAAGCGCCAGGAACACCAAGATTATTGTATGGTAAAGGGTATGTAGTATTTATTGGAGAACCAGAATTTGGATTATCATAAATTACGATTTGATTTGTTGCCAAATTTAAGGATTGTATCTCCATTCTACCAGCAGTTCCAGGATCAGAAACTAACGGCATGGCAAAGTTTGTCCCAACTTGTTTTGCAATTAAATTTCCATAAGCAAATTGCTGTGCACTTTGATATAAGGAACCATTTTGATAACCAGCAGTTAAACTATTCCCCAAAGTAACTAATGTGGTCAAATTTGCATTTCCGCTTTTAGGACTTGGAGTACTTGGTGCAGTTAAACTTGTTTTGTCCTCGCATCCTATAAAAATAATTACAGATAAAAATAAAGTAAAAATTAAACTCAAAATATATTTCATTTTCATTCATCCTTTCTTAATTATAAACCATAAGATAAAGTTAAGGAAACCAAATTTGCAGCTGTATTATAAGTGCCGTTGAAAGGAGAAATTCCTTGAAGATAATTTTCATGAGAATCGGTAACCGTTAGCTGGCTGCCTCTAATAAACAGGTAAGCAGCATCAATATCTAAATTATTATTTATTTTATAGCCTAAACCAAAACTAAATCCAAGTCTATTTGCATCTGGCAACATAGGATTAAGATACTCTGTTTTAACAGGATCTTTATCGAAGTAAATTCCGGCTCTAACTTTAAGATCATTTAACAAAGAATATTCGGCACCAAAACGAAGGATATAAGAATTATCATAAAGCCGCGGACTTGATTTTACCTCTTGTGGCGAAGAAAAATTCACCGTTAATGTATCATAACTTGACCAACCGACATATTGATAATCTGCGCTTAATAATAATTCTGGAATTACCCGGTATGAAACACCAAATGCAAGGTTAACAGGTGTAGTTAAATCTGCAGAGGCATTTCCATTAGGCAATTCTGATGCTAATTGAGAAGGACCAGATGTAGTAGCCGTACCTTTAAATTGATATTTTACTTGGCTATGAAATGAAACACCGAAAGATAAATCATCCGTTGGTTTATACATTGCTCCAAAATTAAAACCCCACGCTGAATTATCCTTACCGTCAAGTGTTGTAAAAGCATCACCGGCAAAAGGAGTAAGTGGTGCTTTTTGTGAAATGGTAACAGTAGCAAAGCTGTATTCTAAACCTGCACTTATTGAAAGATTATCTAAAAGGTTATAAGCAACTTCTGGTGTAATAGCAAAGGTTTGTAATTTTGTTTCGATTGCTAAGTACTTTCCAACCCAATTAGGGTCCCATTTAGAAGCAAGACCAAATGGGCTATCAAAACCAATTCCAAAAGCTAAATCTTTATTGTAACTATAGGTAGCATAAAAATGTGTTGGGAAAAAAGTCTGTTTAGCAGCATCATATTCGGTAATAGATGGGCTTACTCCGCGAAAAGAAAAAGTCGGCGCAATCAAAGTTGTGCCAAGCATAAAATGAATACCGGACATTTGTGTCAATCCTGCCCCATTAAAATAAATGGCAGATGGATCATCCGCGATAGCTGTAAAAGCACCTCCCATAGCCATAGCTCTTGCATTTTGCTCGTTTAATTGAAAACCTCCTGCAAAGGTTTCACCGAGAAAAAGAAAAAACGAAAGAAAAAGAACCGTCAATTTATTTTTCACATTTACCTCCCATAAAATTTTTATTTATAATGTTTATTTTTTATTGGCCTTTAGACTACTTAACTATTCCATTGAAAAAAGAATCATTCCCTTTTCAACAGCGGTTCCTTCATCAATGTAAATTTCCTTTATGCTGCCAGTTAATGGTGCACGAAGGTCATTTTCCATTTTCATTGCTTCTAAAATAAGTACGGTCTCACCTTTTTGTATTTTATCGCCAACTTTTTTTGTAATTTTCAATATCATTCCAGGCATGGGAGCTTTAATTTCTAATATTTTTTTTGTTCCAATTTTATTTTGAATGATTTGATCAGCCTTTTCCTGTAACTTAGATTTGACGGTAGTTTCAAAAAGTTTACCATCATAAGTTATTAAAAAATTTTCATTACCATTTTTGAGTGCAGAAATTTCACAAAATTTATTATTCACTCTTAAAATATAAGAATTATCAGCAATCGGCAATAGTTCGCAAAAAAATTCTTTTCCATTAACCAAAAGTTTGCCCTCATCAATTAAGTTAATGCTTAATTTTTTATCATTAACGTAAACGATATATTCATTCATATTTTAAGTTAATCCATTTATTATTAGAAAATTTACTTGCAAATACTTTATCATTCTTTTTTGAAGGGGAGGAATATTTGTGCATTACAGAAAATATTGCAGCAACATTTTCTTGTGGAATTTCTGCTTCAAAATTTTTTATATTACTTAAGATATTCTCAAATTCATTCTCGATAAAATTAATATTATAACTTCCATCCAAAAAAAGTTTACTATCTAAAAGAGAATTTAGAAATGATATATTATTCACAACACCAGCAATTTCATATTCGCTTAAAGCACGTTTCATTCTTTTAATAGCTGATTGTCTATCTTTTGCCCAACATATTAATTTTGAAATTAATGGGTCATAATAAATTGAAATAAAAGAGCCAACTCCAAAGCCATCATCAACGCGCACACCTGGTCCCGAAGGAATTTTATAGCTAAATATTTTTCCTGTGGAAGGTAAAAAATTATTTAAAGAATCTTCAGCATAAATTCTACATTCAATAGCACAGCCGTTAATTCTTAAATCTTTTTGAGAAAAAGATAATTTATTTCCGGCAGCAATTGAAATTTGTTCTTTAACCAAATCAATTCCAGAAATCATTTCAGTAACAGGATGTTCAACTTGAAGACGCGTATTCATCTCAAGAAAATAAAAATTTTTATTTTTATCCATCAAAAACTCAACAGTACCAGCATTATGATATTGACATGCTTTTGCAGCATCTATTGCGGCTTTGGTAATTTTATCTCTTGTATCTTCATCAATAAAAGAAGAAGGAGATTCTTCAATTATTTTTTGATGCCGTCTTTGAACGGAACATTCTCTTTCAAAAAGATGAGCATAATTTCCATGTTTATCAGCAATAATTTGAACTTCGATATGTTTAGGATTTTCTATAAATTTTTCAATGTAAATTTCATCGTTGGCAAATGCTTTCATAGCTTCCCGTTTTGTTGCCTGGAATGCATCATCAAATTCTTTCGACGAAAAAATTGTCCGCATTCCTTTGCCTCCTCCGCCGGCTGATGCTTTCAATAAAACCGGATAGCCAATTTCCTCTGCAATTTTCTTTCCTTCGGAAATATCAAAAATTGCACTCGTTGTACCGGGTACAATCGGAACGTTATGATTTTTCATTAATTCTCGAGCTGCTGTTTTACTTCCCATCATTTTGACTGAGATAGAAGATGGTCCGATAAAATTTATTCTTTCGTTTTCGCAAGTTTCAATAAAAGAATAATTCTCCGAAAAAAAACCATATCCTGGATGTATAGCATCTGCATGAATTTTTTTTGCGAGATTTATTATTTTTTCTTTGTTAAGATATGATTGCGAAGAATTAGACTCACCTATAAAATAAGATTCATCTGCAAGCCTTGTATGCAGGGACGTTTTGTCTGAATCAGAATAAATAGCGGCAGATTTAATTCCTAATTCTTTGCAGGCTCTTATTACACGTACGGCAATTTCACCACGATTTGCAATTAAAATTTTTTTTATAGATGGAAGCATAATAATTGATATATTGGAAATAATTAAAAGATTAACCTTTCTACATAAAAGATTTTATCATTTTTAATAATTAAAATTTTTTTACTAAATAAAATATCATAAATCAATCCAATTCAGCAATTGTTATTCCGTCCCCTCCAAATTCAATTGGAGCAAAAAAGTAATTTTTAACTTTTTCATGATGTTTTAGGATATCATGAACTGTTTTTTTTAGAGCTCCAGTTCCTTTCCCGTGAAGGATTTCAATTCTTTCTAAACCGGACATGTAAGCATCGTCAATAAATTTTATAACTTCCAATTCGGCTTCTTCGGGCCTTTCACCTCTTATATCAATCCTCATTTTAGTTGATGTTATAGGAAAATTGTTGAAATCAATTTCTTTATTTTGTTTTTCTTTTTTAGCTGGTGCAAGGTTGTTTAGATGAACTTGCATTTTTATTGAACCGACTTTTAAAATAGCTTTTTTCTTTTCTTCATTTAGTTCAAGAATTTCACCGGTGGTTGTAGTATTTTTTACTGAGGCATAATCTCCTATTCTAAATTTTACTCCCTCTTCCAACACTGTAATGTCCTCACTAAAAAGATTTTTATTTGCCTCTTTAATTTCTTTAACAATATTTTTAGATTCTTTTATCACTTCCTTTTTTGCGTTGGATTCAACCAGTTCTTTTATGACATTTTCAATTTTTTTATTTATTCCTTTCAAATAATCCTCTGCATCTGATTTAGCTTTTTTTATAATTGCCGCTTTTTCTTTGTTTACCTTTTCAATACTTTCTTGATAAAGTTTTGTTAATCCAGATAATCTCGAATTTTCGATTTCAGCTTTTTTTAATTTGTCCTCAAGTTGACGAGCTTTTGATTCGATATCGACAAGAAACTCTTCTAATTTATGTTTATCTTTATCTAAATACTGTGAGGCAAGTTCCAAAAATTCTTCATTTAAGCCAATCCTTTTTGCAATTTCGAACGCATAACTTGAGCCGGGAATTCCCTGTTTAAAAACATAAGTAGGTTTAAGATTAAGAGAATCAAACTCCATTGCTGCATTTTCAAATCCTTCAAGGTTGTTTGCAATTATTTTTAAACCTCCGTGATGAGTTGTAGCAAAAACAGTAGAGTTTTTATTCCTAAGCAAAATAAGCGTAGCAGCTGCAAGGGCTGAACCTTCTGCTGGATCTGTACCAGTTCCTATTTCATCAAGCAAAACTAAAGAGGACGAATCCGCAATATTTAAAATTGAATGAATATTTAACAAATGTGAGCTAAAAGTTGAAAGATCATCTTCAATAGATTGAGTGTCTCCAACATCCAAAAGAACATTTTTAAAAAAATGAAAATTCGAATCCGAATTAGCAGGAATATGAATTCCCGCTTGCACCATAAGAACAAGAAGACCAATAGTTTTGAGCACAACTGTTTTGCCGCCAGTATTAGGTCCTGTAATTAAAATAATTTTTTTATTTTTCAAATTAACATTAAGAGGAACGGTATCCCTTTTCCCCAATTTTTTTAGAAGAAGCGGATGTCGTGCATCTTTAATGAAAAAAGTTTTATCATTGTTTAAATCAGGAAAAGCACCATTAATTTCAATAGAATATTTTGCACGGGCAAATATAGAATCAAGTAAAGAAATAGTATAAAGAGAATCTCTTAATTGAAGGCTAACCGTACCAATCCTTTTTGTTATTTCTTTCAGAAGTCTTTCGATTTCTCTTTTCTCAGCAAACGAAAGTGAAACGATGTCATTGTTTAGTTCAAGAGTTTCTTCAGGTTCAATGTAAACCGTTTGACCGGTAGATGATTCAGAATGAATAAATCCTCTTATATGACGCTTATGCTCAGCTTTAACAGGAATAACGATTCTGCCATCACGCAATGTTAAATAATCTTCTCTTACAATATTTTTTTCATCAAGCGACTTAACAATTTTGTGTACCGATTTAATTAGGTCATCTTTTTTAATTTTAATTTCATTACGTATTTCAGCAAGCTTAGCACTTGCGTTATCTTTCACTTCCCCATTTTCGTCAATAATTTTTTGAATATAATGCTCAAATAATTTGTCAACAAAAAGTTTTTTTGAAAATTCGAACAGCAATGGAGCAATATCGGAATTATTTTTCAGATAAACAGCAAGAGTTCTAGAAATAATGGCAAGTTTTAATATTTCAAGAATTTTTCTGCTTTCGATAACTGCGCCTTCAATATTGGAAAGAGCAATTGTATCGTTAAGATCAGTCAAATATTCAATTGGAGGATAAACATTTTTAATTAAGACTTCTTTTGCCTGGTTTACAAGCTCACCTTCAGTTTTTATCCAATTTAAATCATCGTTAGGAAGAAGAGAGCCTATCATTTTTTTTCCGCCTTCGGTTATGCAATGCCTTGATATAATTTGCAGCACTTTAGGAAACTCAAGTTTTTCAAGTGCTGATAAAGAAATCATTATATAGAATCCTTTTGATTGATATAATCTTTTAAAAATTCTTTTGTCGTTGGAGTATAATTATTTAGGTAATTTACTGTAGCAGGAATTATCGAATAAACTTTATTGTAAAGGAAGGAACCGTTTTTAACCTTTTTTGAAGGTGCATTAAATATATTAAGAATAAAAAATACAGCGCTGAGGAAAAAGAGAATTTGTATTGCACCGAAAACTCCGCCAATAATTTGGTTGATAAAGTTATTCACTTTATCAAATGGATGTATAATTCGCTTTATAATTGAAAAAACACCAATAGTAGAGAGAAAAATTACAACGCCAGCCATTATTTGGGATAAATAAAACTCAATATTAAAATATTTTTCGATAATATGCCCCAAAGGCGTAGCAAATTTTGCAGCTAAGTATATAGCAAGAGCGAACCCAATTAGCCCGATTATTTTTCGAACAAATCCGTCCTTAAAACCAAGAACAAACCCAATTAACAATATAACAACTATTATCAAATCAAGTAGATTCAATTTAATTTGCTTTCAATTTAAAAACCGAGAAATTTTTCAACATTTGTTTTTACAATTTTCCCTTCGGCTTTACCTTTTAGCTCCTTCATAACTAGAGGCATAAGTTTCGGGAAGTCCTCTTTTGAAGAAGCACCAATCTTTAAAGCTATTGTTCTAATAATTTCATTTATTTCTTCTTCAGTTAATTGCTTTGGAAGAAATTCTTGAATAATTTTTAATTCCGCCTCTTCTTTTGATGCTAAATCTTCTCTTCCAGCATTTCTATATTGCTCAATAGAATCTTTTCTTTTTTTTGCTGCCGAGCTTAGTAACTTAACTTCTTCTTCTGAATTCAATTCTTTTCCAGTTCCACTCTTTTCAAATTCAAGGATAAGAGCTCTTATTGAACGTATAGTTTCCAGCCTTAATTTATCACCAGATTTCATTGCATTTTTTAAATCTTCATTTATTTTGTCTTTTAAATTCATATACCACCTCTTTGTAAGCTTATCCTTTGGTAAATTGAAAAAGTAAGGTCATGCTAAATTAACCTAATAAAAATATAATTAATTAAACTTAAGAAAAAATAGCTTAATAAATGAGTTCATTTTAAAAAGCATATTAAGCATTAAATAGTTTTTGATTATATCAAAAATAAAAAATAGAAATTGAGATTTTGAATTTTTAAAAACAGATAAATCTATTTCGTTTTAAAAATTTTTGAAACTTCATTAAGGTTAGTTACACAAATATTTAAATCTCTTAGAATTCCGTCTTCAATATTATAAATCCATCCATGAACAGCTAATTCTTGCCCGGTTTTCCATGCGTTTTGCACAATAGTTGTATTGCATACATTTGACACTTGCTCCCAAACATTAAGTTCGCACATTAAATTTAATTTTTCTTTCTGAGTAGGAAGAGAATCAACCTTACTTTGATACAAACGATAAACATCTTTAATATGACGAAGCCAATTGTCAATTAAACCATGTTCTTTACTTTCCATCGCAGCTTGTACACCACCACAACCATAATGCCCACAGACTATTATATGTTTAACTTTTAAAACTTCAACAGCATATTGAATAACAGAAAGGCAATTTAAGTCAGTATGTACTACAAGATTTGCAATATTACGATGGACAAAAATCTGCCCCGGGAGAAGATCCACAATTTGATTTGCAGGAACTCTGCTGTCAGAACAGCCAATCCACAAATAGTCAGGATTTTGTTGCTTTGCAAGATTTATAAAAAAATCTGGATCGGATTTTTTTACTCTTTCAGCCCATCTTTGGTTTTGTTCAAAAAGATTTTTTAGTACACGCATTTTATAATTTTAATTTTTAAAACTTGTTTTATAAGCAAAAAAAAGGATATTTTTATTTTTTATTCTAACTCAAAAATAACACATGAATAAATTCTAAAAAAGAATTTAATTATAAATCTTTAAAAGATGATGTAAAACAATTCATATTAAAATGTGCAAATAATAATGTTTAATCTTTTTAAAATAAATTACTTATTTTTAGCATATAGAATTATTCGTTTTCAAAAATCAAATTAAGCACAAAACATGTTAAGCAAAAATCTCAAATATTTTATTCTTGGTAGCGCTATAATTTTCTTTTATTCATGTGGAGTTCCAGTTGGCAGCCGCTATGCTCAAGAAACAAAAGAGACATCAACCGAAAAAACAACAAAAGAAAAAAAATCAGTCGAGAAAGTTGATAATAATAATCCAGAAAATTTTAATCTTGATAAATATCGTTCAAGAATTGAAATAAAAGACAACAAAAGCGACAGCACTGACCATGATCTTGATGCATGGTACAATTATCATGTCTTACCAAATAAATCAGATACAAGTAAAACAATCATAAAAAATGTACCTGGTTATAGAGTGCAGGTTGCTTCTACAGATAATCTTGATGCAGCCAATCAATTAAGGTCTGAAATTTATTTTAAGACAAATCAAAAAGCAGTTTATGTTATTTTTGATCCTCCTTTTTATAAAATTGAAATAGGAGATTTTATAGATATTAACGATGCAAAAAATCTTAGCTTTAAACTTAAGCAAATGGGTTATCCGGAGGCAAGAGTTGTAAATGAAACAATAAATATTTTTGAATGATAAAAAAATGATTACGCTTGTTTCTAATCCTGCTCAATTGATTACCGTAGATACTCAAGGAGAAAATATAAAACGTGGCAAAAACTTAGCTTTAATTAGTCCTCTTTACGAACACCATCTTCTTATCGAGGATGAAATTATCAAAGATTTTATCCCATTTCATTCAACAAAAAAAATTATTCCGGATAGAATAATTGACGTTAAAAATAAAACTATAATTCCTGGTTTAATAGACTGCCACACACATACAGTTTTTGCTGGCTCACGTGCAAATGAATTTAAGCAAAAACTAAATGGTACTTCTTATGAAGAAATTTCCATATCTGGAGGTGGAATTAATGCTACTGTTAATGCTGTTAAAAATTCCACATTTGAAGAATTAATTAATCTGGCAAAACCCCGTATCAACAATTTTATAAGCCAAGGTGTAACAACATTAGAAATTAAAAGTGGATATGGGCTTGACTTTGAAAACGAAATGAAACTTCTTAAAGTTATAAATAAACTTAATGCAATTTATAAGATAGACATAATTCCGACTTTTTTAGGCGCTCACACTTTTCCCCTAAAATTTATGGGTAGCAAAGATGAATATTTATCTTTGATTATTGACATAATGCTGCCAACTATTTGGAAAAATAATTTAACTGTTTTTTGCGATGGATTTTGTGAACAAACAGCATTCTCGGCTTTGCAAATAGATAAAATTTTTTCTGAAGCTAAACACCTTGGATTTAATTTAAGGCTTCATACGGATCAATTCACCAACATAGGAGGAATTAAGACCGCATTAAAACACAACTCTGTCAGTATTGATCACCTAGAAGTAATCAGTGAAGATGATATTAAACTTGTGGCTAAAAGCGATTTGGTTTGCGTGCTTTTACCAGGAGTTTCTTACTTTTTGAATTATGGTTATGCCCCGGCAAGAAAATTAATCGACTCAAATGCAATAGTAGCCCTTTCTACAGATTACAATCCAGGCTCATGCAATATTAATAATTTAAGTTTAATAATGAATCTTGCCGCAATTAAAATGGAAATGACTTTTGAAGAAATAATTTCTGCCTTTACTATAAACGCTGCTGCAGCACTTTTGCTTAATAAAAAAATTGGAAGCATAGAAATTGGTAAATTAGCAGATCTTTCGATTCTTGATACTCAAGATTTTTCCGAAGTAATTTATAATGTTTGCAAAAATTTTAATTATATGACTATAAAACGAGGGGAAATCATCTATAAAAATGAAACAGACCAGTAATTTTATTTCTATTTTTTTAAAATAAATTGAACATCAGTAATTGTCCATCTTGGGCGTAAGTTTAATGTATCGGGATATACCCAAAATTTTTCTGCTGGATGAAAAGGAAAAGTTGTTCCGTAACTGTATGTTTTACTGCTATCCGAATCGTAAAAACACCAAAGAGTATATTTGCCTGGTTGTATTCTATCAAATTCAAACACGTTATTTTTTTTAAGATGCTGCTTATAAATTGTTTTTGGTTCCATAGAGCTTTCTAAAACCAAATATGGATTTAGGTTTTGTTCTGCATTTATTACTTTTCCCGAAACCCCAGTAAAATCAAGTCCGTTTATTGTTCTAAATTTATACTGATAAACAGAATCATATTTATTCCCGTTTAAATCTGAAAATTTAGAAAGATCAATCTTTATCATATAATCATTGTTTGGTTTTAGATTAACTAAGGGGGAAATAGAGAAAGAAGCATCATCAATAAAATGTATCTTACTTAAAATAAATTTGCCAGAAGTATCCGTAAAAGCAATTCCTTTGCTTGCAACAACGGTATCAAAGGAATCATTAAAATAAAACAAGAATTTTGGCTTTACAAAATCGACATTAGATGCACCGTTTGATGGAGAGGTATATACAATAATAGGTTTTGTAGTATCAGGCTTATCACTCACGTTAAGATTAATAAAATCGCTTTTATATTCAATGCCAGATTTAGCTTTTATTGATTTCGTAAATACAAATACTTCATCTTTGACTGGAATTTTAAAGTTTCCAGAAAGAATTACATCAGTTCCTTTAGAAAAGCTTTTAAAAACGTATTCGGGTTTAATAGTTTTATTAGCAGTAGAATCGACCAAAGAAAAATTAGATAAATTTATACTTTCAGAATCGATATCTTTATTGAAAACCAATAACACATGAAAAGCGTCAGTCATAATAGCCTTAACAAGCCTCGGTTTAACAGTATCATACTTAGTCATGAAAAAATTTAAATCTGTGTAAATAGAATCAATTTTAGAAATTGTAACATCACCTTGGGGATTTCCAATTTCATCATTCTCTGGATTGTACAAAAAACTTTTAGATTCATCCTGAACAGCAAATACTCTATAAATTCCGTTAGCAAGCCCTAATAATTTATATTTCCCGTCTTCCCCTGTTTGAGAAATATAATTTGGTTTTTGTACCGATGGATTGATTGAGCTATCACCAATCATATAAGCAAAAATTGAAATGCCGCCAGGTTTAGAAGAAAAAACTTTTCCACTAATAACACCGTTGTCAATTTTATTGCCAGTAGAAAATGCAAAAGTATAAGCTTCGGACATTTTATTGTGGTTATTGTAATCTTCAAGCTGAGTACCAATGGTAACAATGTATGTAACATTCTGTTTAAGTTTTGATGAAAAAGAAATTTTGACCGATTTATTCGTCCAATCGTAATCGAATGGCCCATCGATTGAGGGCGAAATAAAGATTGAGTTAGGCAAAGACAATTTATTTATAAACTTTGAAAAATTTATTTCAATATAATTCTTATTGAAATTAGTAGTACCATTTTGAGGAAAAACATTTTCGATTTTAGGAGGGACAAGATCAACAGCTCCGCCACCTGGCGGGAGCTGATTGGCACAGTTCGAAAGTAACAATGCAAATATAAAATAAAAAAAATAAATTATTTCTTTTTTAACGAATCTATCCATTTTCTATAATTGTTAACTTTATCTAAATGTTCTTTATAAGTTTTTGAAAAAACATGACCGCCAGAACCATCAGCCACAAAGAATAAATAATTATTTTTAGCAGGGTAAAGCGCAGCAAGGATGGCAGCTTTGCCCGGGTTATCAATTGGCGCCGGAGGCAAACCATCATGTTTGTATGTATTGTATGAAGAGTTAATTTTTAGGTCGTTATAATTTATCCTACCTTTTTTACCTTTTTTGATAAATTCTATCGTTGGATCTGCTTGAAGTTTCATTCCAAGCTTTAGTCTATTGTAATAAACCCCAGCAATTTCCGGCATTTCAGATTCCTTATTTGTTTCGCCTTCAATAATTGATGCCATAGTAACAACCTGCGGAATCGTCAAATGCATTTTTTTTGCTCGCTGTCTTAAGGAATCATTCATAAAGTGCAAAAATCCGTTATACATAATTTTAATAGCTTCTCCGGGCGAACAGCGCTCGTACATTTCGTATTTTTGAGGCAAAAGAAAACCTAACAGTGTGGGAGTGTTTAACCCTAAAGAATCAATAAATTGTTTATCATAACATAGTTTAGTAAATTGAGAAGAATCAACATATAAATCAAGTTGCAGTTTTTCTGCTACCCAGTTCAAAGAACTTCCATTTACAATAGTAATTGGTTTGAGATAATCGGCATTTCCATTAATAAAATAATCGAGAAGATCAAGGTAACTTAATCCGTTAGGAATATAATAACGGGCTGCTCTTATTCTTCTATTTGCACCATAAATAAAAGCAGCAACACGCATATTAAGTTTGCTAGGAATGATGCCATCTTTATAAAGATCATCAACAATTTTTGAAAATGATTCACCCTTTTTTACCTCAAAAAAATAAGGAGATTTTCCTTTATAATAATTTGGCGTAAAAAATGTGTAATAAAAAAGACCTAATAAAGCAAGGAAAAAAAATATAACAATTATAAATTCTTTAAAAGATAAAAGTTTTCTAAATTGAATTCTCATTTTGTCCATATTAACTTTAAAAACATTTCCCTTTTCCCTTTCTTCTCTTTGTATAGCACGCGATTCGTCAAGTATCCTTTCATAAATTCTTTCGAGCGCCTGTTCAGTAAGTGGCGGTTCGCGAAATTTATTAATTCTTACACTTACTTCTTTTTCGCGTTGAGGGTTATAGGTGGGAAGATTCATGGAAATTTTGACTCTGCCAATTAAAATAGAATGCAAAGTACGCTTACTTAACAGTTTAACAATTTGTTCATCAATTGCGTCAATTTCGTCTCTCAGTTTTTTAAGTATCTCATTTTTTTCCCCCTCTGAAAGAGAGGCAAGTTCATTTTCAATCTTTTTATAAATATTTTCCATCGATAAAAATTTTCAAGAAATACTAAGAAAAATAATTTTCAGGCAATCCTGGATATGGGCTAAAATTTAATTCGTTTGTCAAACCAGCTTCAAATAATTTTGCACCTCTAAATGCAATCATTGCGGCATTATCTCCACAGAATTCAAACTTGGGAATAATAATTTTTTTTGAGTACCGATTTCCAAGAGCGATAAGATTATCCCTCAATTCTTTATTTGCAGCAACACCTCCAACAAGCGATAAAGATTTAACATCAAATTTATTTAAAGCTTTTTCTACATTTTTTAAAAGAGCTTTAACAACTGCATTCTGAAATGAAGCAGCAATATCAAATAATTCATTTTCAGGAATAAGTTGTACATCATTATAATTTTTTTGGACATAGCGTAAAACTGCAGTCTTCAAACCGCTAAATGAAAAATTAAATTGATCTTTAAGTTCTGCAACAGGAAAATTAATTTTTTCTTTGTTGCCTTGAGAAGCACATTTTTGAATTTTAGGTCCACCTGGATATCCTAACCCGAGCATCTTAGCAACTTTATCAAAAGCTTCTCCCGCAGCATCGTCAACAGTAGTACCAAGCTTAATAATTTTAGTAAAATTTTGAACAAGAAGAAGCAAGGTATGTCCACCCGAAACAACAAGAGCAAGGAAAGGAAATTCAGGTTTTTCTTCCATCAAGAAGCCGGAAAAAATATGCCCTTCAATATGATTAACGGCAATAAAAGGTTTATTAAGAGAATAGGCAATACCTTTAGCAAAAGTTAATCCGACGATTAGTGCACCAATTAAACCTGGACCAGCAGTGGCACAAACAAGATCAACATCTTTAAGCTGCAGACCAGATTTTTTAAGTGCGTCTTTTAATAATGGAATAATAATTTGAAGATGTGCACGACTAGAAAGCTCGGGTACAACTCCACCGTATTTAGCATGAAAATCCTGCGACGAAATTAAATTAGCAACAAGTTCATCATTTGCTAAAATTGCAACTGAAGTTTCATCGCATGAACTTTCTATACCTAACACAATAGCCATTAGAATACTTTAAAATTATTTTCTCGTAAAAATGCTTTTAAAAACGTAACCAGCAATTTGGGGATTTTCTTTTAATCTGCGCACCGAGTATGGATACCAATCTTTTCCGAACGGAACATAAATTCTTATCTTAAATCCTTCATTATTGATTTTATCTCTTAAATCTTCTCGAACTCCAAGTAGCATTTGGAACTCAAATTTATCTTTAGAAATTTTTAACTCTGAAATCATTTTTTTTGCTTCATTAATGAGATATTCATCATGAGTAGCAATACCTACGTAATTACCTGATTTTAAAATTGTTTCAAGAATTTTTAAATAATTATCACGAATTTCCTGCCTACCTTTGTAAGCAATGTTTGCAGGTTCAATATAAATGCCTTTACAAAGCCTGTAATTGGTATTTATCTTATTCAATTTAATTACATCATCGAAGCTTCTTTTCAGATAAGCTTGAACAACAACGCCAACATTATCATATTTTTCTTTCAGCTTCTTCAAAATTGCAAAAGTAGCATCTGTATATGGCGAATCTTCCATATCAATTCGGATAAAATTATTCAAATTTTTTGCCTTTTCTACAATCTCTGTGATATTTTGCAAAGCAAAATTTTCGTCAATATTTAATCCCATTTGAGTAGGCTTTATAGATAAATTTGCCATCAATTTGAATTTTTCTATGTTATCAAGAACCTCTAATGCTTTTCTTTTTGCGTCGAGAGCTTCTTCTTTATTTCTTACAGATTCACCTAGAACGTCTATTGTAGCATAAATTCCTTTTTTGTTCAGAGTAAGAACAAGATTTACAGCATCTTCCAATTTTTCGCCGGCAATATATTTTTTTGAAAATATTCCGACCACGTCTTTTGGCATTAACTGGACTGCCGAAACAATAATTTTGTTAAAGAACGACACTTTATTCTCCTAAAAAATATAATCTTATTTTTTTTGATTTTGTAAACCAATTTAATTTCCCGCAATTAACTTTTGTAAGTTTTGCCGGATTCGTAAGAACCAAATTTAGTAATACTAATTGAAATTTCCGCTAAATGATTAATAGCTAACTTTACACCTGAATCTTCAAGGCTTCCCGCAAGATCTATGTAAAATATATATTGAAAAGGCTTATGTGGAATAGGTCTTGACTCAATTTTTAACAAATCAATATCTCTTAAAGCAAAAACACTTAAAGCCTTGAATAAAGCTCCGGGAATACTTTTAAGTTCAAAGCAAATAGAAGTCTTAGGATTTATGAACTTATAATTTATTTTCTTTTTGCTTATGGCTAAAAAGCGAGTAAAATTTTCTTTGTTATTTTGAATATTTTTTTTTAAGATTTTTAAGTTATAAATTTTTGCAGCTTCTCTACTAGCGATTGCGGCTATACCTTCGTGTTTTTTATCTTTAAAAAGAAGAGCGGATCCAGCAGTATCATAGGCAGGAACAGCTTCAGCATTTTTTAATGTTTTAATAAATTCAGAGCATTGCCCAAGTGCCTGCGGGTGAGAATAAATTTTTTTTATCTGGCTTAATTTATAATTTTTATTGGCAATAAGTTGATGATTAATTTGTAAATTGAGCTCGCCTATTATTGTTAAGGAATATTTCAGAAGTAAGTCATAAGTCTCAAAAATAATTCCTGTAAGAGTATTTTCAACTGGGATTACTCCGTAATTTACTTCGCCGTTTTTCACTTTTTGGAAAACTTCATCAAATGAAAAAGACGGTGAGATAAAAATATTTTTGCCAAATATTTTTTTTGAAGCAATTTCGCTGAAGGCTCCCCTCTCTCCTTGAAAGGCAATTTTATTCATTAGTGTTCAATAATCCTTCTATTATTTTTAAAGCAAAATTTGCGCGCTCTTCAAGCTCTTTAATCGAACCATTATTTTCAAATATTAAATCTGCGCGCTTCTTTTTTTCTTCATCTGGAATTTGATTTAATTCCCTTTTCTCGAACTGTTCTACAGAAAATTTATCAATATCTATTTTTCTTTTAATCCTTAAACTTTTGTTTGCCGTTATTAAAATAACATAGTCGAACATTTTCTCCATGTCAGCTTCATAAATTAATGCGGCTTCTGCAAATACGATATTATTGTTCTTAAGTATCTCATTCATCCGAGATTCTAATTCTTTTTTAACAGCCGGATGAACAATCGAATTCATTTTCAGTACTAAATCTGGGCTTGAAAATACTTTTTCAGCTAAATATTTTTTATTAACATTTTCACCGGAATAGGATTTTTCCCCAAATTCACGAATAATTTTATCCTTAATTTTTTTGTCTGATACAAGAAGTTGCTTTGATAGTTCGTCAACATTGATGACATTGAATCCTTTTTCTATAATAGTTTTGCTAAACATAGTTTTACCTGAGCCTATGTTTCCAGTGATTGCGATTTTTAATTTATTAGGAGTTTTCATTTAATTGGATATTAAAACTATTGTAAGAAAAAAATTAGATAACATTACGCATAAAAAAACTTAACAAAATATTATAGAAAAATTACAAACAATTTTTGAAAGCTTTGTTAAATTAATTTTTTATCGTGCATATCCAATTTTTCTGACTTCTCTAATAACTGTAACTTTAATCTGACCTGGATATTCCATTTCGCTTTCAATTTTAGTTGCAATGTCATGAGCAAGTTTTTCGGCAATTAAGTCATCTATCTTATCATGTTCTACAACGACTCTGACTTCTCTTCCGGCTTGAATTGCGTAGGTTTTAGCAACCCCTTCAAAAGATTTAGCGAGAGTTTCTAAATTTTCAAGTCTTTTAACATAACCTTCAAGCGGTTCTCTTCTAGCACCGGGTCGGGCGCCACTAATTGCATCAGCAGCTTGAACCAGTGGTGCAATTGGGCTTTCCATTTCAATATCTTCGTGATGTGAACCGACGGCATTCACTACCACAGGGTGTTCTTTATATTTTTTTGTCAATTCATAACCAAGCAACGCATGAGGACCTTCCACACTTTTATCAACTGTTTTGCCAATATCATGTAGAAGTCCGGCTCTTTTTGCAAGCATAGGATCTAATCCAAGTTCAGCAGCCATAATTCCGGTCAAATATGCAACTTCTATGCTGTGTTGAAGCAAATTCTGCCCATAGCTTGAACGATATTTCATTTTTCCAACATGCCTAATTAATTCTTGGTGCATATTATGAATACCAAGCTGGATGATGGTATTTTCGCCTTCACGAAACATTTCTTCTTCAAGTTCAGTACGGACTTTTTCAACAACTTCTTCAATTCTTGCTGGATGGATTCTACCATCAGCAATTAGTCTTTCTAAAGCAACTCTTGCAACTTCTCTCCTAAATTGGTCAAAAGATGAAAGAATAACTGCCTCAGGAGTATCGTCAACAATTACATCAACACCGGTAGCAGCCTCGAATGATCGAATATTTCTTCCTTCCTTCCCAATAATTCTGCCTTTCATTTCGTCATTCTGAATTTGAACAACCGAAACAGTCGTTTCAATTGAATGGTCGGCAGCTGTTCTTTGAATAGCCTGCACTATAATTTTTTGAGCTTCTTTTTTGGCTTCGGCTTTTGCTTTTTCGTGCATTTCTTTTATGAAATGTGAGATTTCAGTTTTTGCCTGAACCGTCATGTTTTCAATTAACATCTTTTTAGCTTCATCTGAAGTTAGACCAGAAATTTTTTCGAGCTTTTCATTCTGTTCAGTTTCCAATCGCTCAACTTCAACAAGTCTTTTTTCAATATTTTTTCTAAGCTCAAATAACTCTTTTTCGAATTGCTTATTTTCTTTTTCTTTTCTTAAAACTAATTCAAATTTTTTCTCAATATTTTCTTCACGAACAGTTAACTGTTTTTCTAAATTCCCAATTTTTTGTCTTTTCTGGTTTACTTCGCTATCGAATTCGACTTTCTTTTTGTACCATTCATCTTTAACCTCAAGTAATTTTTCCCGCTTAATATTATTTGCTTCTTTTTGAGCTTCGGCAATTATCTCTTTAGCCTTCTCTTCGGCAGAAATAATACTTTTTTTGCCAAGTTTGGTGTTAAACGTCCAACCTAAATAAAAAAATAATACAACCAGGACAATTACCATTGGTATCAATAAGACTATGTCCATGCTTCCTCCTGAGTAGGGATTAAATAATATAAACCGCATCTGCCAGTCTTTGACTAATAGAGAAAAACCTATTAAGTCAATGTGGGAATCTGCCCGAACGCTTTTTGCTTCCCCTGCTCTGGTAAAACCAGAAATTCATGCTAAAACATGAATGGGGCCTGTAATAGACGCCGTAAGTCAAACTCCCTATTTAGTTGTGTTGTTTTTCCTTTATATACGGGACTGACAGAGCGGTATTCAAAGCCATAGGCGCAATAATCAGCCTTTGGCTGAAAAATTAAGATGGGTCAGACATAATGGGCTCACCAAGAAGAAGTTTAATTTTTTTTATTTTCTCAGAGGCTTGAATAATAAACTCTCTGTTTTTATTTTTTTCTAAAAATAAATCATAGGCAATATTCAAACACGCAATAATGGCAATAGTTTGAGGAGGCTGATCAGGAAGTTCGTCTTTAGTCTCTTCCATTACCTTATTAACATACGTAGCTAATTCCTTAGCTATTTCTTCATTTTCTACTAATAAAGAATATTCTTTGTCAAATATTTTTATTTTAAGCTTCTTTTTGTCGGTCATTTATGTCTTGTTCCATCATACTTACAATAAATAAAAGAACTTTATTTTATTTGCTGTATTTACCTTCGGGTACATCAGCATTTAAATGATAATCAATTCTCGTAATTAGATTTCGTAACTTAACTTTTAATTCTTCCCTTTCTTTCAAATTTAATGAGTTAAATATATTGTCTTCACTATCTTTTTGAAAACTTTGTATTTCATTTTGTAATCTTAATATTTTTTGAGTTAACTCTGTATTTTCAATTTTTAATTCTGAAATAAGATGTTCGAGCTCTGAATTTCTTTCAGCCACATCTTTATATTTGTGAACCAGAATTGATATCTGCGATTCAACCAAATTTAAATCACTTAAAAATATTTCGTATTTTGTTAGATCTGCCAATCAGTTGCCTCTTAATTTTGCGTGAAATTTATTTTCAATTAACGAAATTAAAGATAAAAATTCTTTTTCGACTTCTTCTTCGGTAAGAGTTCTATTTTCATCATAATATTCAAGTGAAAATGCCATGCTCTTTTTATCTTTACCTAAATTATCACTTTCAAATAAATCGAACAAAGAAACAGACTTCAAAAATTTTGATGTACTTTTTTTTATAAAATCTATAACGTCCTGATAAGAAGTACTCTTATCAAAAATAAATGCAAAGTCTCTAACTGCTTTTGGAAATTTAAGCAGCTCAGTATATTTCTTTGGAACTCGTTTTAAGTTTTTAATATAATCAAGATCAAGTTCAAAACAAAAAACTTCTTGCTGAATATCGAACTCTTTAAGAACACTTTTTTTTATTGAACCTCCTATACAAATTTGCTTTTTATCAATGTGTTTTGCAAAAAAATAATTATAAATAGGATTTTCACCGTGATAATATGAATCTAAAATCACATTGTCAAGCGAAATTTTTTCGAAAAGACTTTCTGCCATCCCTTTTAAGGAATAAAAATCTACAAATTTTTCTGAAGAATGCCATGACTTTTCGGACATTCTTCCAGTCATTATGAATAAAGCTTTTTGCTCTTCAGTAAAATCGTCAAAGCTTTTTATTTCTGTAACATCTTCTTTTTTATTAAAGACATTTCCAATTTCAAATAAGAAAAGATTTTTTTCACCCACGTTAATATTTTTTGCAATTGTTGCTAATGCTCCGGGTATTAATGTAGTTCTAAGATATGCCATATCTACACTTTGTGGATTAAGAAGAGGAATTTTATTCCCCAAAATTGAAGCTAAGTGTTCGCTTTGAAGAGGATTATTAATCATTTCATAAAATCCAAGAGCATTAGCTAATGTCTTTATTTTATCGGCAAATTCAGTCTGGTCAATTTTTGCCCCAAGAGTAACGGCAATTCTATCCACAGTTGGAATATTATTATAACCGTATATTCTTGCAACTTCTTCAATCAAGTCAATTTCTCTTTCAAGGTCCGAACGGAAAGTAGGAATTAAAAAACGGACTTCTTCTTTAGATTCAACGAGTAATTTACATCCCAATTTAGTAAGTATTCGCTGGATTTCTTGTTCGGGGATTTCGTAACCCAATATTTTTTTTACGCGATTAAAACGTAAAGAAACTTCCTTCTCTAAAATTTTATTAGGGTACACATCGATGTAACCTTTGGCAATTTCCCCATTACTCATTTCGGAAATTAACTGTGCAGCTCGCTGAACAACAAATAGTGTTGAAGAAGGATCAACCCATCGCTCAAATCTATAGGAAGCCTCAGTACTTAAGCCTAAATATTTTGAAGTTCTTCTAATGCTTGAAGGACTAAAATGAGCACTTTCAATTAAAATATTTTTAGTGTCATTAGAAATTTCAGAATTCTCACCTCCCATAATTCCAGCTAAAGCAATAGGGCGTTCTGAGTCGCAAATCATCAAGGTATTTGGTAAAAGCTTTCTTAACTTAGAATCCAGCGTAGTAAAAGAGGATTCTTGTTTTGTACTTTTAACAACTATTTTTTTACCACTAATTTTATCAAGGTCAAAAGCATGAAGGGGTTGACCGGTTTCATACATGACATAGTTTGTAACGTCAACAACATTGTTTATTGGTCGAAGCCCAATTTTAGTTAATCGTTCTTGAAGCCATAAAGGTGACTCTTTAATTTTTAAATTTAACACAGCCGATGCTGAATACCTTGGGCAATTAATAGAATCCTCAATTTCAATAGAAACAAGATTTGTTATTTTTTCTGAAGATTCTTTTAACTCAACTTTAGGTAAGACAATTTCTCTGTTAAAGAGTGCGGCTAAATCTCGCGCAACACCAATGTGCGAAAGTGCGTCAGGACGATTTGGAGTTATTGCAATTTCCATAACAACATCGTTTAAGGCAAGAGCTTCGGTAATAGGTTCGCCTACCTTAAGGCGATCATCAAGAATCATTATTCCGCTATGGTCATCGCTTAATTCAAGTTCATCTTCGGCGCAAATCATGCCGAATGATTCAACTCCACGAATTTTTGCTTTTGTAATTTTTGAATTTCCTTTTGGAATTAAAGTACCAATAGGAGCAAAAACTACTTTTTGATTCACATCAACATTAGTAGCGCCGCAAATAACTTGTAAATCTTCCTTACCGGTTGAAACTGTACAAATATAAAGTTTATCTGCATTTGGATGTTTATTTTTTTCTTTAACAAAGCCAACAATAAAATCTTTATATTTTTCTCTTTCATTAATAACGTCTTCAACCTCAAGGCCAGACATTGTAAGTGCGGCAACAATTTGCTCCACAGAAATGTCCGACAAATCAATATATTCTTTTAACCAGTTTAATGAAATTTTCAATGTTAAAGCTCCGATTCAAAACTGTTTTAAAAATCTAAGGTCATTATCAAAGAAGGTTCGGATGTCGTCAATTCCGTATCTCAGCATTGTAGTTCTTTCTATCCCCATTCCAAAAGCATAACCAGTATATTTTTCTGGATCATATCCGACATTTAGGAAAACATTAGGATCGACCATTCCGCAACCCAAAATTTCCAACCAGCCTGTCTGTTTGCATACTTTACATCCTTCTCCCTTACACAGATAACAAGTTATATCCATTTCGGCACTTGGTTCGGTAAAGGGAAAGAAACTAGGACGAAACCTGTATCTTAAATTTTCACCAAAAAATTGTTTTGCAAATGAAACCAGCGTACCCTTTAATTCGGCGAAAGTTACATCAGTATCAACAAAAAGTCCTTCAACTTGGTGAAACATACAATAGCTTCTTGAGCTAACAGCTTCGTTTCTATATACTCTTCCGGGCATTATAACACGAACGGGAGGTTTAAAATTTTGCATTACTCTAATCTGTACTGGTGAAGTGTGAGTTCTAAGCAAGTAGTTTTTATTTATAAAAAAGGTATCCTGCATATCTCTTGCTGGGTGGTCTTCTGGAAAATTTAATGCGCTAAAATTATTATAATCGGATTCAAGTTCGGGACCTTCAAAAATTGAAAATCCCATGCTCTTAAAAATAGATTTAATTTCATCAAGGGTCTGGGTTAAGATATGCTTACTACCAATTGTCTTCTTAATTCCCGGTAAAGAAAGGTCAATTTTATTATTCGAATTATTTACAGATTCTTCAAATTGTTGTTTTAAACTTTCAAATTTTTCTGTTAAACTATTTCTTAAATCATTAAGAGTTTTGCCAAGCTTAGGTTTTTCTTCTTTAGAAACATTTTTTAATTTTTCAAAAAGCTCTGCAACAAGCCCGTTACGACTTAAAAATTTTATTCTGATATTCTCAAGGTCTTTAAGTGAATTAACTTTTGAAATATCATCATTAAACAATTTGCTTACTTCAGAAATTTTATCTTCAAGCATAATATAAGCCTTTTACAGGAAGAAAATTAAATATCCCCAAAATAAGGGGAAGGTATTTCCAATAAAAAATACCCTCTTGAATATAAATTTTCAAGAGGGATTTATAGCCAAGGGCATGGATAATTAATTAGCAGAAAAGTTTATAACTTCTTTGAATGCAACTGGATTTTCAGCAGCAAGATTTGCAAGTACCTTTCTGTTTATGCTTACACCTTTTTGTTCAAGAGCATGGATTAGCCTTGAATAAGTTGTACCATTTTCTCGTGCAGCGGCATTAATTCTTACAATCCATAATTGTCTAAATAAACGTTTTTTAAGTTTTCTATCTCTGTAAGCATGTACTAAGCCTTTTTCAACATGGTTTTTAGCAACGGTGTAAACCTTACTTCGGGCACCCCAATAGCCCTTTGCCATACCTAATATTTTTTTTCTTCTTCTGTGAGAAGCAACTTTATTTTTTGAACGTGGCATTTCTTGTTTCCTTTTTCATTTACATTATTGAAGCATTATTCTAACACGCTTTTCTTCTGCTTTAGATACAAGCGTAGCGTGTCTTAATTTTCTTTTTCTTTTAGTTGATTTAGAAGAAAGAATGTGGCTTTTATAAGCTTTTTTCCTTTTAATTTTTCCAGAAGCAGTTTTTCTAAAAGTTTTACCTGCACCGCTGTTGCTTTTCATTTTTGGCATTTTAATAGTCCCGATTAATTATTCTTTTTACTTTTTACTTTTGTTGGAATTAAAATAACGTTCATATTTTTGCCCTCCATTTTAATTGGGCTTTCAACTTTAGAGATGTCTGAAAGTTTTTCAACAATTTTATTCAATAGCTCTTCACCTTGTTCGGTATAAGCTAATTCTCTACCTTTAAAAACAACAACAATTTTAACTTTATTTCCGTCTTCAAGAAAACCGGCGGCATGCTTAGCCTTAAATTCAAAATCATGAACGTCCGTATTCGGATGCAGCCTTATTTCTTTTAACAAAGAAACTTGTTGATTTTTCCTCTGGATTTTTTCACGCTTTTGTTGTTCGTATTTGAATTTGCCAAAATCTATAACTTTACACACAGGAGGTTTTGCCTGTGGAGCTATTTCTACCAAATCCTGTTGCCTTTCACCGGCAATTTTTAACGCATCTCTTACCGTATAAATTCCAAGCTGCGTTCCATCAATATCAATAACCCTGACTTTTGGGGCTTTGATTTCCTCATTTATTCTAACATCTTCTTTTTGAGCGATTGAAGACCTCTCTAAATTGTTATTTAAATTTTATTTTTAATTTGCACTTTAATATTATCAATAAAATCTGAAAAAGCCAAAGAGCCTAAATCACCTTTTTTATGTTGTCGAACAGAAATATTTCCGGCTGCCTGTTCTTTTTCTCCAACAATTATCATGTAAGGAACTTTATGAGTTTCACAATCTCTAATTTTATAGCCCACTTTTTCATTCCGTTCGTCAAACTCTACTCGTATACCGTTATCTTTAAGTTTTTCGAAAATCTTTCTTCCATAATCAACAAAATTTTGGGAAACTGGAATAACAGTAACCTGCACAGGTGCAAGCCACAAAGGAAATTCGCCTGCATAATGTTCAATTAAAACACCAATAAATCTTTCAAGAGAGCCAAAAGGCGCACGATGAATAACTACAGGCCGGTGTTTTTGACCATCGCTGCCAGTATATTCAAGATTAAATCTTTCAGGCATAATATAATCAATTTGTACGGTTCCCAGTTGCCATTTTCTTCCAAGAGCATCTTTAACCATAAAATCTATTTTGGGACCATAAAAGGCTGCTTCACCTTCAGCTACATAATAATTTAATCCCATTTTATCGGCAGCTTCTTGTATTTCCTTTTGGGCTCTTTCCCAAAGTTTAATATCGCCGCCATATTTTTCTGCATTGTTATCTCTAAAAGAAAGCTGGGTTGTAAATTCTTTAAAACCCATCTGATTAAAAACAACCTGTATTAACTCAATAACATTACAAACTTCGTCTTTTAATTGATCTTCTCTAACAAACATGTGGGAATCATCTACGGCAAATGATCTCACTCTTGTTAGCCCGTTCAACTCTCCCGACTGCTCAAATCTGTACACTGTTCCGAACTCTGCATAACGTATAGGAAGGTCACGGTAGCTTCGAGGTTTAGAAAGATAAATTTGAAAATGATGCGGACAGTTCATTGGTTTAAGAAGATATTCTTCATCACCGTCTTCTAATTTTATCGGAGGGAATTGGCTATCCTTATAGTAAGGATAATGCCCGCTTGTTTTATAAAGATTGATATTTCCGATATGCGGAGTAATAACTGGTTCGTAACCTCGCTTTCGCTGTTCATCTCGAAGATAATTTTCAAGAGTTTCCCTTAAGATGGCGCCTTTAGGAAGCCACATTGGTAACCCGCTTCCAACCGATGGAGTAATTATAAAGAGCTCGAGTTCTTTTCCAAGTTTTCTGTGATCGCGTTTTTTAGCTTCTTCCAATTTTAGAAGATACTCATCTAATAATTTTTTCTTCGGAAATGAAACCCCGTAAATTCTTTGAAGCTGTTTATTTTTTTCATCACCGCGCCAATAAGAACCAGAAATATTTAACAGCTTAACATATTTAATTTTGCCAGTTGAAGGAAGATGTGGACCCCGGCAAAGGTCTGTAAATGAACCTTCTTTATAAAGACTAATATTTTCAGAATTTTCATCAATTTCAGAAAGGATTTCTACTTTATAATTATCTCCTTTTCTTTTAAAAAATTCTATTGCATCATTCTTGGAAAGTTCTTGTCGTATAAAAGAATTATTTTCTTTTGTAAGTTCTAACATTTTGTTTTCTATAGAACGAAGGTCGTCTTCAGTAAAACTAGAACTAACATCAATGTCGTAATAAAACCCGGTTTCGATTGCCGGACCAACTCCAAATTTTGCGTCAGGAAATAAATCTTGCACTGCATGTGCCATTAAGTGCGAAGTTGAATGCCAAAAAATTTCTTTACCTTTTTCATCTTCAAAAGTAATAAATCTAATTGAAGAATCTTGATTTAATGAGAAATTTAAATCTTTTATTTCACCATTAATTTCTACCGCAACTGCATCGTCTGCCAAATGTTTAGAAATCGATTCGGCTATTTTTATTGCAGTAATTCCTTCATCAAATTGTTTGATGCTTCCATCAGGAAATTTAACATTAATTTTTTTCATTATTTTTTCCATATAAAAAAATCGGAGAAAACTCCGACTTAGTGGGCTCTAGAGGAGTCGAACCTCTGACCTTCTGTACGTCAAACAGACGCTCTAACCAAACTGAGCTAAGAGCCCCTGAGACAAACCCAAATTAAAAATTTAAAAGGTACTAAGTTTCTTTGAAAAATATAAATAAATTTATAACCTTAAGTACCGAGAGCCGGACTCGAACCGGCACGGGAATAAATTCCCACAGGATTTTAAGTCCTGTGCGTCTACCAATTCCGCCATCCCGGCAAAATCTCACAAAAAACAATGACCAATTTCTCTAATCGCTTATTATAAACAACAATTATAGAATAATTTTTATAAATTTTGATTGTGAATATATAGAATTGAAAATCTTTTTGCAAGAATTCTAAAAGAATTTTCACTTTTGTCAGCCCACTTTTTAGTAACACCTATAATGATTGAAAAATAAATTGGATTTTCATCAAAATAAATATTTATTTCAAAATGTTAATTTAATTTGTTTAACTGAAGTATATCTTCTTTAACAAAAAATTTAGCACAAAGTATAATATTTAAACTTCGAATTCTGATATTAGCCTATAACCTTTGTTCGATTGAAAGGTATGGATATGGTTAAAGCATTAAAACTACTAACATTGAACCTTGAAACTGGAATCTTTCAATTATTACTTTTAATTTCTGACCAATTTATGATAAATAAAAATATATTCTTTTTGATTACTATATTTTTCGTAAAAACATCATTTGCACAAGAACTTATTCAAAACAATTCATATATAAATTTACATTTTCAACAAACTGTTATCACTCAGGGGCATCCTACTTTTAAAGTTAAATATTCTGGTATAAATAGTTTGAATGATGAAGCAGAAACGGCTACATCATTAACAACGACTTTGTTTTTAGGAATCAGAGTTTACAATAATCTCCAGTTATATTTTGACCCAGAGATTTCTGGAGGTGCGGGAATAAGCGGCGCCGTGGGTTTAGCCGGTTTTTCTAACGGTGAAACTTTCAGAATAGGTAATCCAAGTCCAACGTTATATCCAGCAAGACTTTTTGTCAAGTATATTTTTAACATAGACAAAGCAGATATGGACAGTCTAAACGATGATGAAAACCAGTTAAAAGGATTACAAAGTAAAAAGAATTTTTCTATAGTAATCGGAAAGTTTAGTATTGCAGATTATTTTGATAACAACGAATATTCAAATGACCCACGGACACAATTCCTGAACTGGGCTTTAATGAATTCTGGAGCATGGGATTATCCAGCGGATACAAGAGGTTACACATGGGGCTTTGCTATAATGTTCAATTCCCCTTCTTGGGCAATTCATTTTGCGGCGGTTATGGAACCACAAAGTGCAAATGGTCTTGATATGGATACTCACCTGAATAAAGCTTTTGGTTTGGTTCTGGAATTCGACAAGAACTATTTTCTTTTTGGAAAAAATGGAACGGCAAGATTGCTCTTATTTTCTAATAAGGCAAGAATGGGTAGTTATAGTGAAACTTTAAATAATACTTTCTATAACATGGATATAACACAAACAAGAAGATATAGTCGTTTGAAATATGGATTTGCTTTTAACTTATCTCAAAAGATAAATGAAAACTTTGGTGGCTTTTTAAGAGCTAGTTGGAATGATGGGAAAACCGAAACTTGGGCTTTTACTGAAATAGACCACTCTGTTGCAATTGGTTTAGTTGACAAAGAATTATTCAATAGCAAGTTTAATAACGAACTTGGCATAGCTTATCTAATAAATGGAATATCTAATATCCACCGTAAATATCTTGCAAATGGTGGACATGGTTTTATAATTGGTGACGGGAAATTGAATTATGGATATGAAAATATTTCAGAAATTTATTATAAAATTCAGTTAACTAATTTTCTTTTTCTCACACCCGATTATCAATTTGTACTAAATCCGGCGTATAATAAAGATAGAGGTCCCGTAAATATTTTTTCAATAAGAACTCACATTGAATTTTAGCTGGTTTCTTCGGCTACGACTAAAAGACCTAGCATTCCTAGGTCACTAAATAAAAGCGGAGCCAAAATTGGTGCAAATGCTAAGATTCTTTCAAGGCTAATAACGCCAGTACCTGCAAGATCCGCAGAAAGATGAAATCCGAAACCAAGCACACCTACTAAAATTGCAGCAATCATAGTCCAAAAATATACAAGTTCGTCACCCCTCGACCATTCTTTTGCAATAGCAAGATAAATAACTACTGAAGACGCAAACAAGCCATAAACAATTGCAATCATTTTGTAAAATGTATATCCGTATTGGGCATGGTCTATAATCGAAGTAATAGTACTTGCGGCAAATCCTAACCCGACCAGCCATAAAAAATGTCTATCTCTGGAAATTGGGGCTTTAAATGTTCCTAACCCCGGAACTTTAAGCATACCAGGCTCATTGTTAACTTCCTCAGTTATGGCATATAATCCAAGCAAAGAGATTCCAGCAAAAGCCAATGGCGCTAAAATAGGCGAGCCGAAAACTATCCATGCCCACGTTAAATATCCAGCTGGATTTAAAACAGCATAACCATGAAAAGCTGTGCCTAACACACCAACTAAAATTCCAATCAGCATCAGTGCAATATGAATTAACGCAGTCCATTTTTTAGGTTTAGTCTGTATAGCAATAACCAAACACGAAAATGTACCAAATGGAAAATAAAAAATTGGAATCCATTCATAAACTGGTATATAATCATTTATAGAATGAGCAAGAAGGACATCTATGCCAGTGAATAATAAATTTATTCCTACAAAAATTAATAATAAACGATTCTTTTCCATTGGAAGTTTAATATCAGCTAGGTGGAAAATATTTATATTGCTCATAATTTACCTCCACGTTTATGTTCAGCGCGAAGCTTAGCTGCTTCTTCTTTAACAATAGCCAATTGTTTGAGAAGCGGGTACACACCATGCCATTGAACGTAATCCGGTCCCTGCATGTAGGCACCAAATTTGGCAGTTCTTCCGTAATAATGCCATAAATCAAAAGCTTCAAAGCTTATTTCATTGGCATAAGGTTTGTTTGAAATAATTCCATCTTTAACCAAACCCTGCATAATTTGATTAGCCTCTTCGACTTTAGAATTTACAAAAGCCGTAACACTATCCGCTTTTTTGTATTGTTCATCAATAAATTGAGATGAATGACAATTTGAACAAATGGATTTCATCGCCTCACGTCCTTCAAATGAGTTTGGTCTATCAGTCGTTATTGCAGCAAACAAAAATTTAGATAGTCTCTGTCCAACATCATGAGTAGTTCCTTGATTACCAAACCCACTCATATGACATGTTGCACAGGTAGGTGCAGGCATATCTTTGGTTGTTAATCTTCCGGGTTTTTGATCCCAATTCCATTTTGAACCATCAGTTTGGTACATAACACCATGAGCAGATTCACGATAAATTTCCATTTGTGGATGATCTGGACCCATGTGGCATTGTCCGCATATTTCTGGTTTTCTAACTTGAGCAACAGAAAATTCATGACGAAGATGACACTTATTACAATTGCCAATGCTACCATCCGCATTGGGTTTTCCAATTGAATGACATGATTGACATGCAGCAGGAGTAACTGAAGAACCTTCTATATCAAAAAGTGAATTTCTTGTGGCAGTAATTATGCCATTTGCACCCCGATTGACTTCAGGAATTTGCTCGACTATTTTTCTTTGGTCAGCAGTAAAATCAGAGAATCCAGTTAAAGCTACCCAAGCTGGGCCACCATGCCTGCTATGCTCAAATTGGTTGGTCTCGGCTGGATGACATTTTGCACACTGTTTTGGCGTTGGTGAACTTGTTATAAAAAATCCTTCGTGTTCTTTTCCCATCGGATTAGATTTTTCAACTACATGACAATCCGTACATCTTACCCCAGCCCTTGCCATAGTACTGCGTGAAAATTGCTCAACAATATCAGGCGTTACCCTTTTGTGGCATGCAGCGCATTTATCGGCACCACTACTAAATGAAACTTGTTCAGGGTTTTGTTTTTCTCCACCGCTAGGCAGTTTAGTGAAAAGGAAAATAATCAAAAGTAAAAGTACCGTAACTACACTGCCGACTAAAACTGTTTTTGGCAATTTTTGTGTCATAATTCACCTTCATATTAAAAACAAAAGGATATGAATTAAAATTAATCTGGAAGAAAAATAGAAATCAGTTTCTAACTTTTTTTGTTCAACATTTTAATATCTTTCCAAAGTCGTACTCAATCTTCTCTTCGCAAAAGAAGGGTTCACCGTATTGCTTTCCAATTTGAAAACCATAAAATTGGGCACGCGATTCAACATACTTTAGAAATTCTGGTTTGCTAATAAATGTTTCTGGTTCTGTACTCTTAGGATTATGAAACTGCGATTCGTAAGTTTTTACTGCTTTCATTTTTGTTCCAAACTCTTCGCTTATATCAACAATGAAACTAGGTTCGAAAGTATAAGTTTGCATGTAATAAAAAAGTTTCAATGGTCTGTATGGTTCCTGCACTACTTCTTTATCAAAGGTTTTTAATTTAGTCAAACCAGTTGAAAACATTGCTTTTTTTACAAGCCGGCTTGTGTCTATATGATCAGGGTGCCTATCATTAAAATAAGGAGCAAATAAAATTTTGGGCTTAAATTTTCTTATGGACATAACAACCTTCATAAGATTCTCTTTATTTTGCTCAATGTTTCCGTCAGGTATATCAAGATTTTCTCGAACTGTAACTTTAAGCGAAATAGCTGCCTGAAAAGCTTCTTTCTGCCTAATATCTACCGAACCTCTTGTCCCCAATTCTCCACGGGTAAAGTCGATAATTCCTACTTTAAAATTTTTTGATGTAAGTTTTAAAATGGTTCCGCCCATTGAAAGTTCGGCGTCATCTGGATGAGCAGCAAAAATGAGTACGTCTAAATTCATATTGCCTATAAGATTGTGTTGTAAAAGTGTTAATACGAACATAAGAATTTTTTTCCCATGATTCCACTTTTCAAAAATTACAAATAATTTAATTTTTAATTTATTATGAAGTTAATCGAAATTCTTTAATCACAGAATTTATAAATATAAGACTAACTTTTTATTGCAAAATAATTTATTATTTCTACCATTAAATTTGGTTTTATTTATGAAAAGAAAAAAAGCATTTATAAACGGAAAGATTTATACTGTTAATAAAAATAATTTATTTGCGGAAGCAGTTATTATAAGAGGCAATAAAATTTATTTTGTCGGTAGTAATGAAAAAGCAAAAAATTTAATTGACTCTGAAACTGAAATAATTGATCTCAAAAAAAAATTAATGCTGCCAGGGTTTATTGATAACCATGTACACTTTGTCGACGGGGGCTTATTCTTAACCGGATTGAATTTGCAAAATGCAAAATCAATTGAAGAATTTACAGCTTCTTTAAAATATTATATTTCTAAACATAAACGAGATTGGATTACCGGCGGCAACTGGAATAACGAAAATTGGAATAATGTTTCGCTTCCTTCAAAATATGACATAGATCCTTTCTCGAAAGATATTCCTATTTTTATTGAAAGAATGGACAAACACATGGCGCTCGCAAATTCTGCAGCCCTTAGTATTGCTGGAATTTCAAAAAATACTCCTTCACCACCTGGCGGTGAAATCGTAAAAGATAAAATTTCTGGTGAGCCGACTGGAATATTAAAAGACAGCGCGATGACCCTTGTTTATAAGGTAATCCCTCAGCCCTCGGATGCTAAAATTAAAAAAGCAACCATTATGGCACTTAACGAAGCAATGAAGAATGGCGTTACCGGTGTCCATGATATTTCTTTACCAGAGCATGTTAGTGTCTACCAAAAATTATCAGACGGAGGAAAACTTTCCTGCCGAATTTATTCCCGGCTGCCGATAAATAATTATAAAGATTTTCTTCAAAAATTTAATGCAAGTGATATTCAAAACGAGAGGCTAAAACTTGGCTCATTAAAAGCTTTTGCTGACGGATCTCTTGGAACTCGCACTGCCTGGTTTTTTGATCAGTATGAAAATGAAAAAAATAATTTTGGCATGCCAACAGAAATAGTTTTTAACGGTTCACTTGAAAAACTTTCACTCGAAGCCGATTTAAATAAACTCCAAATTTCTGTACATGCAATTGGCGACAGAGCGAATTCTTTCGTACTAGATATCTTTGAAAAAATTGTAAACACAAATCCCTTTTGGGATAGAAGATTTAGAATTGAACATGCACAACATGTAAGAAGCGTTGATATAAAAAGATTTGCCGAACTCGGCGTAATAGCCTCTGCTCAGCCATTTCATCTTTATGACGATGGAAATTGGGCTGAAAGGGAAATCGGTTCGAGAATTAAAGAAGCTTTTTCTTTCAATTCTTTTTTAAAAGAAAATGTAAAATTATGTTTCGGCAGCGATTGGCCAGTTGCCCCTCTAAATCCAGTTTTAGGAATTTACGCTGCTGTTACTAGAAATACTTCCAATAATAAAAATTTAAATGGATGGATACCAGAACAAAAAATAAGTGTTGTAGATGCAGTAAAATGCTTCACTATTAACTGCGCTTATGCTTCATTTGATGAAAATTTATTAGGAAGTATTGAACAAGGGAAAATGGCAGACTTTGCAATTCTAAGCCATGATATATTTTCAATTGCACCAGAAGATATAAAATACGTTAATGTAGATATGACAGTTTTCGACGGAGAAATTATTTTTGAAAGATAAATGAAACTGAGCAACTAAAACTAAAATTTATCAAGCCCGGCAAGTTTAAGGCTAATGCTCATAAATTTTTTTCTAATTTCAAGGTCGTATGATAAAGCTGATGAAGGTATTTCTTTTTTATTAACAAAATATTTTCCAGTTACATTTTTAACTTCATCAGATACAGCAAGATAAACTGGAGTCTCTGCTCCTTTTGAAACATTGTCACCTTTTATATTGTAACCAGCACGAAGAAGTTTCGTATTTATAATGCCTGGGTGCAAACAATTGACAGTTACTCCAGAACCTTTTAGCTGCTCAGCAAGTTCATAAGTAAAAAAGATATTTCCAAGTTTTGAAATAGAATAAGCATCGTACCCATCAAAAAATTTTTCACCTTGAAGATTGTCGAAATCTACGTTTCCACGTTGGTGAGTCATAGAGCTAACATTTATAATTCTGGAAGGAGCACTATTCTTCAATAAATTTAAGAGAAGAGTTGTCAGTAAAAAGGGAGCAAGATGATTAACTACAAAAGTCATTTCCAAACCATCCTCGGTTAGTTCCATTTTATTCATATAGACGGCTGCATTGTTTATTAGAACGTTAAGATTTTTATATTTTTCTATTATTTCATTAGCAAGCTTTCTTACGTTATTAAGTGAAGACAAATCAGCAATAACAAATTCGATATTGTGATTTTTTGTTTGGGATACAATTTCATCTTTTGTTTTTTCGGCTTTAAATTTATTTCTTCCATGAAGAATGACTTTTGCTCCTTCTTTTGCAATTTCAAGTGCGGTTTGCTTTCCAATTCCATCAGTAGAACCAGTTATAAGAACAGTAATATTATTTTTCATAAAATTTAAATGACTAATAAAAGATGATTTTTTTAAAAATTACTTGTAATCGTTAATTTTTTTCATACCATTTATCATCAACAAGCGATTGAATAATAAGTTTCCCGCGGTGTCCAAATATCGGATGATTAATTTTTGAAAGCTTATCTGCTATTTTTACTGCAACTTTAGCAGTAGGTTGACCGCTTAATTTGGATTCTTTAAGAACTTCAAGACTTGTTTTGTAAATTGAATATTTCCAATTTTTATTTAAGTGCATTTCGATAAAAGGATCATTATTTATATATCCATACTGCTCATTGGCACATGTTACAATACCCATTCGATTAGTTAAAAAATCCGGTATGTAAAAAATTTTTCTGTTATGAATAGCTTCAGCGTCTTTATCAGGATCTTCAAGCTGATTATTTGCAGCACCACAAACTATCTTTGCTTTAATCACCGGAATTGTAAATTTATTCAGGACTGCACCTGTAGCACATGGAGAAAAAATATCGCATTCAGTTTCAAATATTTTTGTATCATTTTTTCCAACAAAAAAAGTTTCCACTTTGGGAGAGGAAATTTTACTTTTAAGCTTAGAAATATTTTCTTCAGAAATATCACATATAAAAATTTTCTTAACATTTTTTTCGAGAAGGAAGTCAACGAGAGATCTGCCAACATTTCCAGCGCCTTGGATTGCAATTATTTTCCCTTCCAGATTCGAGTTAAAAGCAAATTTAACTGCTGCTTCCATACCTGATACAACACCTCTTGCGGTTGGAATAGAAGGATTTCCGCTTCCACCAAGGTATTCCGGAATACAAGTTGTAAATCTAGTTTTGGAAAAAATATTAGCCATATCATTTACATTTGTGCCGACGTCTTCGGCGGTTACGTAACATCCTTTAAGTGAAGTTAAAAATTCCCCGTATTCTTTATAAATAAATTCTCTTACTTCGTTATTGTTTTTTTCATAGGCAGGATTAACAGCCATAACGCCTTTGCCACCTCCCCACCAAAGACCAGCCAAAGCATTTTTGTGCGTCATTCCTTTTGCAAGCCGCAATCCATCTCGTAAATAATCTTCAAGCGTATCATAGCTCCAATATCGAACACCGCCAGCAGCTTGCCCTCTATTTGTTCTATGGATAAAAGCACCTTGAAGAGTATCATACTTTTTTGAAACATTAAAAAATAATCCTTCGTGAAAATTAAAATCTCTTTTATCGTTATTTATAAAGTCTCCAATTGGCTTTAAATTTTTGTGAGAAGATATAACTCTCTTCTTTCCTTGGTCATAAACGAAATAAAATTTTTTAATTTTATTTTCTTTTAAAAATTCGACAAATTCTTGGGGAGTTAATTTTAATAAACTTAGCTTCGACATTTTTGTGCCTTCGATTATATTAAATCATATTACAAATTTATAACAATTTATTAAATTTGCCGAAATATTTTATAGAAAAATGAAAAACGAAGACCTGCAAAAATTAAAAGCGAAACTACCAACTGTTCCGGGAATTTTAAGAAAGTACGAATATTTTAATTCTGCTGTTTTAATCCCATTAATTCTAATCAATGGGGAATATAATTTTTTATTTGAAAAACGCGCTTCAAATATTCGACAAGGTGGAGAGGTTTGCTTCCCTGGAGGAGAATTTGATAAAATAAATGACGCAACATTTTTGGATACTGCAATACGCGAAACAGAAGAAGAAATTGGAGTTGAAAAATCAAAAATAAATATCATTGGTGCACTCGACACGCTGGTTGGTACTATGGGTGTAACAGTTGATTCATTTATTGCAACGCTAAACGTCTCATCATTAGAGGAAATTGTTTACCATCAACCAGAAGTAGAAAGAATTTTTCTTATCCCGGTTTCTTTCTTTGAAAAAAATTCACCACAAAAATATTATTTAAGAAATGTTGTTCATCCAACGGAAAAAAATGAAGACGGTCAAGAGCAATACAGTTTACCGGTAAAAGAGCTTCATTTGCCAGATAAATATCTAAAACCGTGGCAAAGCAGAAAACATAAAATTTTAGTTTATCAAACAAATGAAGAAGTTATTTGGGGTATAACCGCTGAACTTGTTTATGAAGTTACACGTTTGCTTAAATTAAAATAGCAGTTTTAAAAATTTTATTTTTGCTTAATTAAATTTTTTATTAATCAAAGTTTCAATTTTTCTTATTCTAATTTCAGCTGTTGGATGTGTAGAAAAATAGTTAAAAAAATTAGAATCTTTTGTAATTGCTTTTCCTAATTTATCTAATACTTTTATGGAAGCGGAAGGATTAAAACCTGCGGCATACATTAAAGTTGCTCCGAATTCATCGGCTTCCAGTTCCTGATCTCTTGAATAACTATTCTGCATCAAGCTGTTGATAGCTCTTACAGCAACGCTTCCAACCAATCCATTTGGCTTAGTAACCATTGCCAAAAAATTTAGTGAAGAACTTGCAACAGTTTTATTAAAAATATGCCATTTAACTACATGACCAATTTCATGCCCTAAAATGAATGCTATTTCATCGCGGCTATAATTGAAAGTTTTAAGAATTGAGCTCGTCGTAAAAATAAAGCCACCTGGAAGTGCAAACGCATTAATGTCTTGAGAAATTAAAGAACGAAAAGAAAATTTTCTATACTTATTATTTAGCCGGCTTGCAAGTAATGACCCGATTTCGTTTAGAAAAGTAATTACTTCCTGGTTTGCATCAACTAAACTTTGCTCAATTAACTTAGCAAAAATTTCCTTACCTACATAATACTCAGCTTGGATAGCTTCTTCTTCCGAACCCAATACTGATTTATAAAGCCATTTGCCACGCCTAAAGCTTTGCCCGGCTTTTTTCCCGATGTTCTTAAAAAAATCTTCCATAGTTGTGTTAAAAAATTTTTTTAATAAAAAATAGCAAGCCAAATTGTAACAGCCGAAGCCTCAGTCCATTCAACACGATGTTTTGTGTGAGAGGGAATGTTTACAAAATCTCCTTCAGAAAGAAAGACTGATTCAGTTTCATTTTCAAATAATAATTTGGCTTTACCTTTTATCAATATAACCCATTCATTTTCTTCTTGATCGTACCAAAAACCTTTTGGTGAAGAATGTCCTTTCGAAATTATTTTTTCTATTCTAATCTTCTTAGACTCAAAAATTTTTTTTGTAACCTCTTTACTTATATCATTCGGTATATTTTCAAAAATATTTTCTATTTTCATTATTCAATCTTTAAAAAATAATTTAGTATTACTTACTGTTACAGTTTAACTTAACAATTTTTTCATAAGCTTCCCTTGCAATTTTAACCGTCTCAAGGAATTTAGGCAATTCGGATAAAAGTAAAGCCTGAGGACCATCAACCAAAGCTTTGCTTGGATTAGGATGAAAATCAACAAGAACCATATTAGCACCGGCAATTACGCCTTGTGCTGTAGCATGGAATACATCAAGCACACCGTCTGGATCGGATTCACGTGAACCAACCGAATGAGAAGGATCTATACAAACTGGCATTCTTGTTAAGCGCTTAATAACAGGTACAGCACTAAAATCAACCATGTTACGATGTGGATCGGAAAAAGAAGTTTTCATTCCTCGCAAACAAAAAACCACATTAGCGTTTCCTTCGCTTGCAAGATATTCAGCAGCATTAAGCGATTCATTTAAAGTTATACCAAAGCCTCTTTTTAGAAGAACAGGATAAGTGTTCTGTCTTCCAATAACTTTTAACAGCTCAAAGTTCTGAGTGTTTCTTGTTCCAATCTGAAGCATTACACCAGTTGGTCTTCCCATTCTTTCAAGAATATTATCTATTTCTTCAACATGACTTTCATGAGTAACTTCCATTGCAATAACTTTAATAGAATATTTCTCAGCAAGTTCAAAAACATAAGGCAAACAATCCTTTCCGTGCCCTTGAAAAGAATAAGGATTAGTCCGAGGTTTATATGCACCCATTCTGGTACAAACCTGACCATTTTCATTTAAGGCTTTCATCATTAATTCTACATGCTGGCGAGTATCAACGGCACAAAGCCCGGCAAATACATTCAAATTATTTTGATCGAAACGAACACCGTTATAATCAAAACCCGCAATGCGATTTTTATCTTTGTGTCTGCCGAGAATCCGATATTCTTGAGAAATTCTTATAACACGATCTACCGCAGGAAGCACTTCGATTGCTTCTTTATTTAATTTTGCAGTATCACCAAAAAGATAAATCTCAGTTAGGCGTTGAAATTTACCTTCAACAACATGCTTTTGAATCCTGATATTTTCAAGCCCATTTAAATAATCCCAAGTTTTTTTAAATTCATCAGAATTTTCATTTACATCCGGCTGAAGTATAACTATCATTATTAAACCTCAATATTTATACTATTTTTTTTACAAAGTAAGTATTACCTAAATTTAGCGATTTTTATGTTATTGCAATTTTAATTTTATCTAGAAAAGCAATCTCATACAAGGTAAAGAAATTGTCACCAAACATTCGAATTCTCGCAATAACAGTTAAGCCACAGGCTTTCAAAAAATAAAGAGACCTTGTAAGAAGAGTCGTTCAATTTAGATTTTAATGTTTAATTTTTGAATTTTACTTTAAATTTAATAAAATCATTTGAATAATTTTTAATTTAATATCACTCGATGGTATGAAAATATAAAATATATCAATATTTATTTAATTTTAAGTTAATAAGTGATTTTAAGTTGCGTGTTTTTCCTTTTAGGTAAATAAAGTTCACAATCCTTTGTTTTTTACAAATAGAATGGATATCTTTAAGTTACTTAAAAGATTGAAATAAAACTTCAACTTGGAAGAAAAAGAATGTTTAGGGTTCTATTTAACATAACTTGCATTATTGCCTTTCCCCTATATTTATTTGAAGCTGTTTTTTCCTTTAAAAATAAAAATTTTTTATACATAAATGATTCTATTTTGGAAAAAATAAACATTGTTTTTTCTTTCCTTAGTTTTAGTTTTCTAATTTTCTTAATTAGTCAAAACAAATTATACTCTTCGTCTCCAAAAATAATTCCGATTTTTTCAATTACTCACAATTATTAAAATAGCTGTTATTATTCTGACAAGTAAAAGTCAAAAATTTTATTTTGCTTAAATACAAAAATTATTAATTAACAGAAGTTCAAAAAGAAAGGGAAAAATATGAGGCTATTTTTTTTCTTGTTAAGCTTAATTTGCTTTTGGGGATGTTCCGCAGTGCACAATACAACAGACAATGTTGCACCAAAATTATTAATGCAAGAACCGTTGCCACCGGCTTCCAAATCCATACAAGCGAACTTAAAATTGAACATGGATTTATTAATTAACAACGATGGCTCCGTTGGAGTAGTTCGTCTTCTAAACAGCAGTGGCGATAAAGAATGGGATTCTCTTGCAGTTGAATCAATAAGCAAATGGAAATTTACACCGGCAATGGTTAACGGAAAGCCAGTAGCTATTTGGCTTAGACAATCTGCTATTGTAGCCTATATGGATCCCAAATTTTTGTCGCTTGCTGAGATTGTCTGCCCCACTTTTGAAGAAGCTGATTCGGTTTATAATGCTTTGTTGGCTGGAAATGATTTTAGCGAATTAGTAGCTAAGCATTCAATATCCGAATCAAAAAATAATAACGGAAATATTGGAAGCGTAGATATTCGTTACTATTCAGAAAATATTAGACAAGAGCTTATTTCATTAACAGATGAAGATTTTACAAAGCCTCTGGAATTCGGAAATCAATTTATAATTCTGAAAAAAGTTAAATGATAAATAGTCTACTCTAAAAATTCAAAAGACCATTTATGATTCATTAAAAATAAATTATTCAAATTTTTCTTCATCGGGAATTTGATCTTAGTGCAGATTAATAATTCAAATAAAGAATATTTTTCAAAAGGGTTGTGTATTCTTAATTGATTATTCAAAGATTTCACCGAGGCAAAGCCAGCTGTTTTATTCTCGAGCACTTGTAAAGAATGCAATAATTTTTATATTTGCATTCAAATTATGATTAACAAAATTGATAAATATCGCAGTAGATATGCTTGGGTAATACTTGCTTCTTATCTTGTTTTAGTTGGTCTAACTATTTTTCACTATCATCATGTTAATATTGAAAATGGCTGCTACAAAATAGTTAATGACGGCGGAAGCGAAACAAATCCTTTCGATAGAATTATTGACCTTACGCATGAGTGCACAGTTCAACAATTTGCAAACACCGTTATTATCTATAATTTTTCTGGGATTTTCAATCTAATAAATAATAAAGTTGAACAGAATTTTTCATTTGACAAAACTTTATACTTTCAAACTCCTCTTCTTTATAACAGCAATCCTCATAGAGCACCTCCTAATTTTATTTAACTCTTTATAAATTCTAAAATAAGATACATGTGTAATTATTTCTTTTCTTATTGATTTTTTATCGGTAATAATCAATTAAATAAAGTTTGAAAAGATAAAAATAGTTGCTTTGTATTAATTCGATTATTTAAACAATAAAATAGGAAAAATATAACATGGAAATGCTAATAAAATTTAAAGGGAGAATAGTAATTTTGAAAACAGTAATAATAATTTTAACAATATTATTAGCGAACTTATTATTTGCTTCAACGAAAGAAAACAAAAAAACTGAAAAAATAAACACAATAAATTTTAAAGTAACAGTTCTAGATTCAGCACAAAATACACCACTCGAACTGGTAACAATGATATTAAAAAAGAATAATAAGATTATAAATATATCGGAGACGAATCATTTCGGCGTAGCAATATTTACTGATATTGAGGTTGGAAATTATATTCTACAATCCCAATATATTGGATATAAAACATCTATTATCCCTGTAACAATAGATAAAACACATAACAGTGTTATAATTTTGTTAAAAGAAAATGCTATTGGGCTAAACGAAGTAGTAGTAACAGGAACAAAAGAAAATCGGGTTTCAAATTATGTAGACATAAAATCAGGTATAAAAACTTTTGGATTAGAAACTTTTCATCCAACCCCAGAAGCAAAGATGACTACCGTTATACAAGAAAACTTAACCGGAGCTGTTAGAGCCACTACAGGTGAAGTTCATATCCGAGGGCAACATGGTGAATATTCTTATTTAATAGATGGTATTCCTATTCCACTTGGTGTGTTCGGAGGCTTAAATGAAGTGGTTGACCCTAATGTTATAAAAGATATTTCATTTTATACTGGCGGATTTCCAGCCGAATATGGTGGGCAGTCTGCTGCAATTATAGATATTAAGAACCAAGTTCCTCCAGGTGGATTTCAATTAAATTTATCAAGCTACGGAGGGAGTTATTTAACTTCGAATAATGAAAATTTAGGCTCTCAGGTTGGAACATTTAGAACTTTAAATTCAAACGGACAAAGTTTATCAATAAGCGACCACATCGGAAGTTTCGGTTACTTTTTCTCAGGTTCAAGAGATGAGACAGACCGAAGAATCGATCAACCTGTACCTCAATTATTTAACGATCATGGATTTGATTATTTCTTGTACGGAAAGTTGGATTATTTTTTAAGCGCTAACGATTATTTAACTTCTAATTTAAGTTATAGCAAAACGCAAACTCAAATTCCTTTTGATCCGTCTTTAGCTATTAATTACGATACACAAAATAGTTTTAATGCATTCCAAACAATTTCTTACTATCATACCTTCTCAAGTGAAATTGATAAATCAAGTAATTTATTTTTGGGCTTGTACGTTAGAGAAGGCGGATTGAAATTTGGCACAAGTCCTTTAGACCAAACATTGCAATATATTGGAAATGACACTACCACCGGCTACAGAGTTAATCAAAATAGAAGCTTTGCTACTTATGGCACAAGGATAAAATATAGCGACGAATTATCGCATCAATTTGGTTATGCAACTGGTTTGGAATTTAGCTCTACAAACGGAAAGGAAAACTTTTATTTTAAGGACGTCAATGAAAATGGTCCGGTTAACAACAGTAATTTTACCGGTTCGGATTTCAGCCTCTTTGCTGAAACGAATAGTCATCCTTTTGAATGGACAAGAATTGAAGCAGGTCTTAGATATGACCAACATATTGCTCCAGTAATTCAGCTTCAGTCTCAATTAAATCCAAGATTAAAAATAAGTTTTTTCCCAACCGATTTCAGTACTATTTATTTAAGCTATGATAGACTTTTCATCCCAACAAATATAGAAGGCTTATCTTCCGTTGCAACAGTTATAGGAGATTCGGCATCTGCAACTTTTCCGGAAAAAGATAATTTATATGAAGTTGGAATCATCCATAATTTTCTTAATGGATTAACTGCAAAGCTTGATTATTTTCATAAAGATTCTTCACCTGGTTTAGATGATGAAACTTTAGGCTCAAGCACAATAAGAGTAAATGTAAACATAAATCAGGTAAAGGTAAGCGGTATAGAATTAAGCTTAAATTATACTGATCCTGAAATTCCATTCTCTGCATACTTAAACGGCTCTTTAATGCATGCTTACGGAATAGGTCCAATCTCCGGTGGATTCATTCCTGCCGATAGTTCCACTGTCCCATTCGATTTAGACCATGATCAACGGCTTTCTTCTGTTATCGGGTTAAATTATCAGCCTCAGAACTGGTTTTTAAATCTTGTTGGCATTTATGGGTCTGGGTTATCAAATGGAAATGATAATTATACATTTAAAACAGGACTATTCGATTTTAATCAAGGCGCGCATACAACTCCCTCTTGGATATTCAACTTATCAGGAGGATATACTTTTCAACTTAATAATGGTACAAGGCTTGAGCCTTCTTTAACAATAACTAATTTATTAGACCACGCTCATTTAATTAAAGGTGCTTTTTTTAGCGGTGCTAGTTATGAAGAAAGAAGAAATGTAGTCTTTAAAATATCGCTTCACATTTAATTGTTTGGGATAGATAGACTGTCTAAAAAGTAATTTTGCAAATAAATAATAATTGAAATTCTATTTAAATTAGCAAAATAGAGTTTCTTTTACTAATCATTTTTTTAGGCAGTCTCTCATCAATTAATTTTTCATTTATCTTCAAAAATTGTCAGCCAGTCAAACTAAGAAATATTTAGTTTAATATTAATTTTCTATCCAGTTCAAATTTATTTTTGAGTATAATGTTATTAAATCATCTTTGAAAAGGTTATTTTTATTATGTATTAATTTTCAATTTTACGGAGTTAATATGAAAAAAATTGTAGCCATCGTTAGAGTACATAAGTTAAATGAAATAAAAGATGCCTTATTTGACAGTGGAATTAGAGGGATGACTGTTTCGGAGGTAAGAGGAATAGGAAGACAAAAAGGGCAAACTGAAATTTATCGTGGTTCTGAATATCATATTGATTTTATTCCCAAAATTAAACTTGAATTAGTTGTGCCAGATTCCATGAAAGAGAAAGCTGTTTCAATAATTATTGAACATGCTAAAACAGGACAAGTTGGAGATGGCAAAATTTTTATTTCCACCATTGACGAAGTGATTAGAATTAGGACAGAGGAACTTGGCGAAAGTGCATTGTAAATTATGTATTAATTGAAAAAAATTTTAAGCTCTAAGTTCTTTTATCTGCTATAATAAATTTCAAAACAAATTTGTATCTTTGCAATAAAGATGAAATAAAAAATGCGCCCGTAGCTCAAATGGATAGAGCATTTGACTTCGGATCAAAGGGTTGAGGGTTCGAATCCTTCCGGGCGTACCAAATTCCTAATTTTTTAGATCAAATGCTTTTTTCAGAGAACTCATATAAATTCATGTATTCTGCCCTTCAGGAAGCTGATATTGCTTTGAATGATGATGAAGTACCAGTTGGAGCCGTTATTGTTTATCAAGATAGAATTATTGGACGCGGCTATAATCAAGTTGAAAGGCTTAAAGATGCCACTGCACACGCCGAAATGATTGCTTTAACCGCTGCTTCCAATTATCTTGGCAATTGGCGACTGAATGAATGCGACATTTACGTTACTTTAGAACCTTGCATTATGTGTACGGGAGCATTACTTAACTCCAGAATTAAAAATATTTTTTTTGCAGCATTTGATACAAAATTTGGTGCGTGTGGATCAGTTTACAACCTTGCCGAAGAAGGTAAGTATAACCATAAAATAAATATTTTTTCAGGATTATATTCTGCCGAAAGTGAAAATCTTCTTAAAAATTATTTTACAAAAAAAAGAAACTCACATACATCATAAAAAATTTTCCTACCTCGTTAAAATTTTGCTTGTAATTTATTTGCTTAAATGTGATATTATTAATAATTTTCATCAAAAAAAAAGGTTCTGTGATGCGAATAATTTTAATCGGCGCTCCAGGAGTTGGAAAAGGAACACAAGCCAAAGTTTTATCTTCCAAATTTAATATTCCACACATTTCAACGGGTGATATTTTAAGACAGGCTGTAAAAGAAAAAACTTCACTTGGAATAAAAGCTCAAAATGCTATTAACAATGGCGAACTTGTTTCTGATGAAATTATGATTGGCATAATTGAAGATAGACTTCAACACGAAGACTGCAAAAGAGGATTTATTTTAGATGGCTTTCCACGTACAGAGGCACAAGCAATTGAATTTGACGAAATGTTGTCTAAACTGAAAATTACTTCTATTTGCATTGTTGCTATTACGGCAGATAAAGAAGAATTAATTTATCGCCTTACAAATAGGAGAGCTTGCCGCTCATGTCACAATATTTTTAATTATTATGAAATTAAAGATAAATCAGAATGTCCGATTTGCGGTGCAAAAAACAGTTTCTATCAGCGTGATGATGACACTGAAGAAGTGATTAGAAAAAGAATGGATATATATGAATCTTCAACAAAACCAGTAATCGAATATTATGATAAAAGAAACAAAGTAATTTTTATAAATGGAATGCTTCCAATTGAAAAAGTTACAGAACAAATTTTGCTGATGTTAGAAGAAAAGACAGGCGAAAAATGTTCTATTTCTGCTTAGGCATTGCTACTAATGCTTTTCCATTTTCAAGTTTATAAATTTTAGAAGGATATTTTTTTACTATTTCATAATTATGAGTAGCAAATAGAACAGCAGTACCACGTGAGTTTATTTGAACAAGAATTTGTACAATTTCATCTGCTGTTTCAGGATCTAGGTTACCGGTTGGTTCATCTGCAAGAATTAAAATAGGCTCATTAACGATTGCTCTGGCAATAGCGACTCTTTGTTTTTCACCTCCAGAAAGTTCATTTGGCATACTTAAACGGCGATGATTTAATCCGACATCTGAAAGTGCATCGTTTACTTTTCGTTTTATTTCTTTTGATGGAACACCAGTTGCTTCCAGAACAAATGCTATATTATCAAAAATATCCCGATCTTTCAGCAGTTGAAAATCCTGAAAAATTATCCCGATTTTTCTTCTTAACAAAGGAAGCATCTTCGGCTTTATTCTGTCTGAATTAAATTCACCAAAAGAAACTACACCTAAGTCCGGCAATAGATTCATATAAATCATCTGTAGCAAAGTACTTTTTCCAGCACCACTTTTCCCAATAAGAAAACAAAATTCACCCTGTTCAAGTTTAAGATTCAAATCTGAAAAAATTGTACGATCACCGTATCTAAAAAAGACTTTATCAAACCTCAACATTTTTCTTCCGCTTTTTAATAATAAATTGTACTCTTTTGGAATATGGGCTACCATTTTTGAATGAAAAAGCTTCGTAGCATTTTAAAACATACATTCCGGCTTTTTCTATCAATTCGAAGTAGACATTAAAAGGAAAAATTTTTTGTTTATGGCTTTCACTAAAAATAATCCCATTTTTCATTCTTAATTCAAAATAATTATAATGAATACGGCTATTCCTATTGTAATGACTAATTTGTATAAAATTCACTCCTTTATACTTTCCTCTTCTTTCGGGTTTTTTAGAATGTATGATACTATTTTTTTCAAGGCTTGCATCAAAAGTAAAAACTCCATCTTCATTCAATAATTCTTTAACTTGTTTAAATAATGCAAATAATTTCTTTTTGCTCATTAGATAGTTAACACTATCGAAGGTTGAATAAATTAAATCAAACTTAGTTTTAAAAGGAAGTAAAGTCATATCGCATGCAATTTTAGGAACAATATTTTTGCTATCAGAGGCAAGCATATTTTTACTTAAATCGGTAGCAAAGATATGGGAATAGAAGTTAGAAAAATAATTAGCAAAACTGCAATTGCCAGCACCTAATTCTAAAACTTTTCCGGTAGAAAGGACAAGTCCATTTAAAACTGTAGCCAAATATTGCGCCCACAGTTTGTAACTTATATTTCGCATCAAATAGCTGTAAATAAGAGAAAGCTTTTCATAATTCTTTTTCCGTTTAATTGCCATCTTTTATTATCTTCTTAGCTTATTTCTATTTTGAAAAATAATTTTAGCATAACGAAAAGCTTCTAACATGCTTGATTCAAAGGCAATGTTTTTGCCAGCAATATCATATGCAACACCGTGATCTGGTGAAGTACGAATGATTGGAAGACCGGCTGTGAAATTTACGCCAGCACCGAAATTAAACATTTTAAAAGGAATTAAAACTTGGTCATGGTACATCCCTAAAATTAAATCATAATTCTTGAATTGTTCGTTTGCAAAAAAAGCATCTGGAGAAAATGGACCGTGTACATATTTAGAAAAAGGATGCGAATTAATGAGAGGAGTAATTATTTCCAATTCCTCTTTACCTATAGCGCCGTTTTCTCCGGCATGTGGATTCAAACCAAGCACAGCAATCTTTGGCGAATGAATTAATAAATCTTCTTTTAATGTTTTTATAATTACGTCAAAATTATTTCTAAGCATAATTCGATTTATCGAAGAAGCCACTTTATTTATAGGAATATGAATTGTTGCTAATGACGCATTCATTTTTTTCGATAAAAACATCATTACGAATTTTTTGGAATTTGTCCACTCTGCAAACATTTCGGTATGCCCTGGATATTTACATCCTGCCTTTTTAATAGCAGTTTTTGAAATAGGGGCAGTAATAATTGCGTCAATCTTTTTCCGAATTGCCAGATCGGCTGAAATCTTTATTGCTTCAAAAGCAGCTTCGCCAGAAGATTTAGTTGGCTTGCCAACCGATATTTTAAAATTTCCAATATCAATAACTGTAACTAAAGAGTTATCTGAATCTTCAAAGTAGGAAGAAATATTAAAATTAAATTTTGGTTTGGTAATGTCCGAATATCTTTCAAAAACATTTTTGGGACAGACAAAATAAAATTTTGAATTTTTAATATTATAAATTTTATTCAAGGTTTTAATAACTATTTCTGGACCGATTCCGTTTATGTCTCCGCAAGTAAAAATATATTTATTCATTATCGCTCTTTAAAATAAAATTGCCAGTTCCTTGTTGATCAACAAATTCGAACACTTTTGATAACTTTCTGTAATGCCATGTTTCAATACTTTTTCCGAATTGGTTATATGATCTACTAATTGAAGTTGGTTTGCCGAATTTAATGTAAATTTTCCCTCTGTCGGTTGCACTACCGTTGCATTTCGAGAGTGGAGAAAAATTTTCTTCTGCATAATCAACTCTTTCATAAAACTCATTCATCAAAGTGTTGAAACTATAGCGTGAAGATGGAACAAATTTTTTCCAATAATTAAAAAGTATATTTTCATAATCATTTGAATTAAGATTTAATAGACTGTCAACAACTTTTTTGCTTTCAATGATTCCAAGCATTTTAATTGCCATTTCTGGATTTCTAATTGAATATGGTTTATTAAACCATATTACATTTGTAAAAAATTTGGCAGAATTATTTTGGTTATCTTCTGCCCGGATAGATAATTCGACACGCCCTTCTTTCAATTTTTCACTAAAATTATCAATGATAAAATTTTTCAGAACCGGAAACGTACCGAAGCTGTTATTAAAAATAATTTCTCCGGCATCTTGCTTAAAAGAAACATTCGACAAAAAAGATTTATTGACCCAATTAGAAAAAACTGTATCAGAATTACTTATAATTGTAACATAAATTTTTGATATTCCAGTATCCAAGGATGGAAGAAGTAAATAATATTTTACATCACTAAATGGAATATTATTTGAATAATTTGTAAGAGTGTAACGAGTTACATTTTCGTTCTTATTTAATACAATTGGATGCATGAACTTTCCATTTTTAAACGAGTGAACTTTTATCTTTTGGGGTGGTAAATTTCTTTCTTTTTTTGTGTTAAGATCGGTCAGAATCGTTTGTAAACTATAATTAGCATTTTTTAATTTGAAAATTAAAAAATTTTGATCGCATATAATTTTAGAATTTGTCTGATCAAAACTGTTTGCAATGATATTTCTCTCATCAAACTGCCTAAAAATATTACCAGTTAAAGAGTCTTTCAATTCTACTAAAATTGAATATCGGGCAGAAAATTTATTTCCGTCTTTATTAAAGAAAAGAGAATTGAAAGGAATTCTAAAAACAAAATACGCAACATTAATTGAATCTTGGGGAACAATATGCACTTCGGAATAAAAAGTAAATCCATCTATAGATTTATAAATATTGCCTTCTTCAATCTGCCCGAATGCAACGGTACAAATAGCAATTGCGAAAAAGATAATTATTCTAAACACAATATTTTATTTACTCTACAATTTCACAATGTCAAAATACAGTCTTAGCAGTTAAAATGCGAGTAAAAAAAATAGAATTTTATTTTTTATAAAAACGAGAAATTATTATAAACCATATCAAAAAATATTTGGTTTAATCTCAGTTTCGACAAAAAATAAATTCAAATTCTATTATAAATATAGGGGAAAACTCTACCAAAAATGTTTAGCTAAAAATGATTTTTATTAGCTGTTCATATTATTTAGAAACTCTTTATTGTTCTTTGTACCGCGCATTTTATCGAGGAGAAATTCCATAGCATCAACAGGACCGAACTCGCTTAGGATTTTTCTTAATATCCAAACTTTAGCAAGTTCATCTTCCTTCATAAGTAATTCTTCCCTTCTTGTACCAGTACGGTTAAGATCGATAGCGGGAAAAATACGCCGATCGCTTAAATCACGGTTAAGAACAAGTTCCATATTGCCGGTGCCTTTAAATTCCTCAAAGATAACGTCATCCATTCTACTGCCGGTATCGATAAGGGCAGTAGCAATAATAGTTAAACTACCGCCGTCTTCAGTATTTCTAGCCGCGCCGAAAAACCTTTTTGGTTTATGAAGAGCATTAGAATCTACACCACCGGAAAGAATTCTACCGCTATGTGGAACAACTATGTTGTGTGCCCTTGCAAGCCGAGTAATACTATCCAAAAGTATAACAACATCTTCTTTTGCTTCAACAAGGCGTTTAGCTTTTTCAATAACCATATCAGCAACCTGAACATGTCTTTCGGCAGGTTCATCAAAAGTAGAGCTAATAACTTCACCTTTAACCGATCTTTCCATATCAGTAACTTCTTCGGGTCTTTCATCAATAAGAAGAATGATTAATTTTATTTCGGGATGATTACGTGTTATTGAGTTAGCAATTTTTTGAAGAAGAATAGTTTTACCGCTTTTGGGTGGAGAAACGATTAGCCCCCTTTGACCTTTGCCAATGGGCGAAAGTAAATCCATTATCCTCATCGAATATTCACCGGGAGCGGATTCAAGATTAATTCTTTTAGTTGGATAAACAGGGACAAGATTGTCAAACAAAGTTCTTTCACGAATTCCTTCAGGTTCTAAACCGTTAACAGCTTCAACTCTAAGTAAAGCAAAAAATCTTTCTCCTTCCTTGGGCGGTCTTACCTGTCCGCTTACAAAATCACCAGTTCTAAGGCTAAATTTTTTAATTTGAGATGGAGAAACATAAATATCATCAGGAGAAGGAAGATAATTGTAATCTGAAGAACGGAGAAAGCCATACCCGTCCGGTAATACCTCAAGAACACCCTTCGAAAATGTAAGACCGTCTTTCGCAGTTTGGGTCTCCAAAATTTTAAAAATAAGTTCTTGTTTTCTCAAATCGCTATAGCCAGTAATTCCCAATTCTTTTGCTATTGCATTAAGTTCAACTATTTTCTTTGACTTTAGGTCAGAAATATCCATTGGCATTTTTTGTCCCTACCTTTTGTTTATTTAAATAATACTTTTGAAAAACTCATATTCAATGGTTATTAACCGGATTGCTAAGAGGCTAACAGTTAATTTTAAAAATTTGTTTTCTGATGAAAGGAACATGAGGTTCAGTGGAAAATTAAATCTATTTTTAAAAAATGTCAAGATATATTCTCTTTTGCTATTAAAGATTTAATTTCACCAAGCAGATACATGCTTCCTAAAATAACAAGACAATTAGCTTTTTCTCCAGAAGAAAAATTTTTTATAAAATAAATAGGGTCAGATTCCGGTATAACATTAATATTTAATTCATGTGCAATAGTTATGAGGTCATTTATTTTAGCCGATCGTTCATATTTTATTTCAGTAACATGAATTTCATCAAAATAATTTTTAAGTAAACTTAACATTGACTTGATAGATTTATCTCTCATAACTCCGAATAGGAGAATTTTTTTATTATAATTATTAATTTCACGTTTAAATTCGGATAAGAAAGACTCAACGCCTTCTAAATTATGAGCTGAATCAAAAATAATATCCGGCTTGTATAAATAATACTCATATCTTCCATAAAGATTAGTGTTCTTAACTACGTTTTTAATTCCATGACTGATGGCTCTAGGGTTGTCAATCAACAAAGTTTTTGTGATAACAAGCGCTGCAAGTGCTGCATTATACTTCTGATAGAAACCTTTTAAGGGCATATTCCAATCATCAAGCTCAATTTCCTCTGTATATAATTCAATCGAATTCCCTTTTTCATTAACATAGTCAGTTACTTTAAAGAGTCTGCTATTTGTTTCGTCACAAACTTTCTGAACAACATCAAAAGCTTCTTGGTTTAACCTTCCAGTAAAAACATTTGAATGCTTTTTTATGATGGCTGCTTTTTCACCAGCTATTTTTGCAATCGTATCGCCAAGTATATCGGTATGCTCTAAACTTATTGATGTAATTACAACAGCAAGTGGATTGATAACGTTAGTAGCGTCAAGTCTTCCGCCAAGACCGGTTTCAATTACGGCATAATCCACTTTATTTTCAAAAAAATATTGGAAAGCCATTGCCGTAGTCACTTCAAAAAAAGTAAGTTGGTTCTTGGTAATATAATCGTCATAATCATTTATAAATTTAGCAACGTAATTGTCGGGAATGAATTCACCATTAATTTGAATTCGTTCATTAAACTTGACAAAGTGGGGCGAGGTATAGAGCCCTGTTTTATAATTGAGTTCCTGCAATATGCTTGAAATAAAAGAAGAAGTACTTCCCTTTCCATTTGAACCAGCAATATGAAAAGTTTTTATTTTTTCTTGGGGATTACCAATTTCTTGAAGGAAACTCTTTATATTGTCGAGTCCAAGTTTTATTCCGAAAGTATGAAGAGAAAAAAGCTTTTCTAAAGCAGACTGAATTTGCATTGCATTCAAAGTATAAATGATCCGGTTAGTTGACTTATTTTTTCAATTTTTTGTTTTATACAAAAATCTTCCAAGCTATTTAGAATTTCAGTTGATATAGACGGATTAATGAAATTAATTGTTCCCAACTGGACGGCAGAAGCTCCTGCGATCATATATTCAACAACATCTTTCCAGTTCATTATTCCACCAACACCGATAATTGGAATATCAACTTTCTGTTTTATTTCCAAAACTTTTGCTAATCCTATTGGTTTAATAGCAGGGCCCGATAAACCTCCAGTAATATTTTTAATTTTTGGCTTTCTTGAATAAATATCGAAAGCTGTACCAACCAATGTATTTATAGCAGAAACAGCATCACCGCCAGAGGCTTTAACCGCTTTTGCAAAATCAGATATATAAGAAACGTTGGGTGAAAGCTTTATTATTATTGGTTTATTTGTTACTGCTTTTACTTTTTCTGTAATCTTCGAAACAGCTTTTATATCATTCCCAAATTGTAATCCGCCTTCTTTAACATTAGGACATGAAACATTAATCTCAAATCCTTTAATAGCATCTTCACCAGTAAGAATTTTAGTACATTCAACATATTCTTCAATTGAACTTGCTGCTATATTACAAATAAGAGGAACATCGTATTTTTTTAAAAATGGGATTTTTTCTTTTAGAAAAACTTCAACTCCAATATTTGCAAGCCCAATTGCATTTAACATTCCTGCTGGAGTTTCGACTATTCTTTGCGGTGCATTTCCTTTTCTTGGTTTTAAACTTAATGATTTTGTAACAATTCCGCCAATTTTATTTAGGTCAGTAAATTCGGAAATTTCATTTCCATATCCAACAGTTCCAGAGGCAAGTAAAATGGGATTTCTAAAATTTAACGAACCTACTTGCACGGAAAGATCTGTTTTCATATAATAACGTCCTTAACATTGAATACAGGTCCATCTTTACAAACAAGAAGAAATTTATCTGAATTGTTGGCAGATTGAATAGGACATCCTTGGCAAATACCAAATCCACAAGCCATAGCACTTTCAAAAGAAGACTCGCATTCAAAATTATACTCAAAACAAAAATCTTTTAACGAACGAAGCATTGTATTTGGTCCACACCCAAAAATTTTAATTTTTGAAGACTTAAGAAAATCTAAATTCTCTTTTAATAAATCAACAACGTTGCCCTTGAAGCCAAGCGATCCGTCATCTGTTGCAACCGAAATATTTTTCATACCATATGTAATAACATCATAATAAGTTTTGCCACCGATAAAAGAAAAGATTTTTTTCTTTTTCCCAATTTCTTTAATCAAAAAAGGGAAAGGTGCAACACCAAGTCCCCCTGCTACTATAATTGCAATATCATATTCCCCGTCAATATTAAAGCCTTTACCGAGGGGTCCCAAAATGTCTATTAAGTCCCCATAGTTTTTTTGCGCTAAAATTTTTGTTCCTTCACCTAAAACATTAAACATTATATAAAAAAAATCTCCCTCAACATCGCAAACGCTAAAAGGTCTTCGTAGAAGTGGATAAAAACTATCGGCAACACGTATGTTCACAAACTGTCCAGGTTTAATAACAGATGCAATTTCTGAACTTTTTAATTTTAATAAATGAATTTTATTTTCAAGCTCAATAGATTTTTCTACAAGTGCATTTATATTAAGCAAAAATAGATCCTAATAAAAGTAAAAAAAAATATGAAAAAATTTAGTACCGGTGTTATCTTGGAAGGAATTACTTTTAACCAAGCAAAACAAAAATCCTATAATATTAAAAATATATTTTAAACATAAGTAAACTTTAATTAAAATTCGAGTAAATAGCCGATAAATTTTTTGAGTTCATAAAAAAATCATAAGTGTTCCGTAATCTTGTTTATCCTTAAATAATCTACAACCTTTTTAACTTCTTGCGCTTGATCTCGTCTGCAAATTAGAAGTGCATCTTTTGTATTAATCACTATTAAATTATCTACACCAATAACAGCGGAAAATTTATCGGGAGAATAAATCAAAGAATCATTTGTCTTTTCAATAAATACTTTCCCAGTAATTGCGTTGCCGTCATTGTCTTTACTTGATAATTGATAAACTTCTTCCCAACTCCCAACGTCGCTCCAAGAAAATTCTCCTTTTGTTAAATAGACTTTTTTTGATTTTTCCATAACTCCGTAATCTATCGAAATATTTCTCAGTAAACCATAAACATTAAAAACGGTGTTTTCAAAAAGCGGAGTATCAAAATCTTTTTTTATTTTTTCAAGACCTTCATATAACTCTGGCATGTATAATTTAATTTCTTCAAGAATTGAATCAATTCGCCAAATAAACATTCCGCTATTCCAAAGGAAGTCGCCACTTTCTATAAATCTTACGGCTGTTGCATAATTTGGTTTTTCAGCAAAAGTAAGAACTTTAAAAATATTTTCGGAAACATTTTTATCATCAATTTGAATATACCCGTAACCGGTTTCCGGACGTGTTGGCTTAATGCCAATAGTAACAAGTCCTTTCGATTCATATGCAAATTTAACTGCATTGTTAATAACTTTTTGAAATTCTTCTTTATCTTGAATTATATGATCTGCAGGAAGGATGATTGTAACACCGTCTTTTGATTTTTTTTCAATTATGACAGATGCAAATCCAATACATGCAGCAGTATTTCTTCCAAACGGCTCCTCCAAAATATTTTCTGAAGGAAGTTCAGGAAGTTGTCTTTTAATTTCGTCTCGCTGTATTTTATTAGTAATAATAAAAATATTTTCATTTTTTACAATACCGTCTAATCGAGAAACAGTATCTTGAATCATTGTTTTTGTACCGAAAATTTTTAACAGTTGCTTCGGAGTTTTTTCTTTACTTCTTGGCCAGAACCTTGAGCCAATTCCCCCTGCCATTATTATTGCAAATAATTCCATCAAAATTGATCCTTTGGTTTTAGATTTTGTAATTTTTTCCCGAATTCTTCGGCTCGATTTAAATAATTTGTTATATCAACTTCTTTACCTCGAACAACAGCAACAATAACAATCAAACAAGCACGCATTGATTCCACTACATCTTTGCCCGGCATTAAATCTCTCGTACGGATTAACATCAAAGCTTTGGAAATAATATTATGCATATTTGCAATTATTTCAAATCCTATCTTAGCCGATTTTTCACCATGATCATTCATTAAATTTGCAAAGTTTAAGATTTCTTCACTGTTAAATTCATTTTTAGATAACTGTTTTAGTATAGAATCAAGAGGTTTTATAGGACGTAGAATTTCAGTCTCATAATTTTGAATAAAAAAGTCTTCATCCTCCTTTTCATCTTCGAATATTATTTTTTCCTTTATTTCATCCGTTTCCTGCTTCTCAAAATTAATATTTTCATACTTTCGTTTTGATAAATCAACGCTTATGTTATTTTCTGAAGGCTTAATAATTTCCTCATTTTTCTTCGAATTAATTTCTTCCAGCTTTTTCTTAAGAGAAACTGGCGAAACAATATCGAGCATGTGGCTAAGGTCTTTAATAAGGTACTGGCTGTGTTCTTTGAATTTATCTGAAAATTTAAAAAGATCAATATGGTTTTGAGTTAAATAATTATAAATTTCGTTAAGCCGAATTGCAAAAGTAGAAAGTTCTGTAATTTTTTTCATCTCTTTTATTTCGCTTTGTAAATCTTCCGATTTTAAAATTGCTTCGCGAAGAAGAGCAACTACTTCAATTTTTTCGGTGCTTAAGCGCAGGTTGTTTGAAGCGGCAGAAATACTTTGTATAATATATTGTTTTATTAAATCCATTATTCTTTATAAAATCTTGGAACCCTTTTGCTTATATTGCAGGTAACTTCATAAGGGATAGAGTTAATTATTTTACTCCAATCCCAAGCATCAAATTTTAAATTATTTTTTTCTCCTAACAAGATTACTTTATCGCCGGTTTTTATGTTATCATTGCCAACATCAAACATAATTCTATCCATTGCAACCCTACCAACTTGATTATAGAATTTACCCTTTATTATAGCTTTTGCTTTGTTAGTCAACTGTCTGTTGTAACCATCTGCATACCCAATTGGTACATTTATAATTTTTGTTTTTCTTTTTGAAATAAATAATCTACCGTAGCTTACACTTTCTCCTGCTTGAATTTCCTTAACAGATGTTACTTGAGAAACAATAGACATAATTGGTTTTAGCTCAATTGACTTACTGGTTTCAAGAGAAGGATAATAACCATATAATGAAATTCCTGGGCGAACCATATCAAAATATGCTTCTGGCATATCCAATATTGCTCCGCTGTTTGCTGCATGAGCAAGCCCATAATTAATTTTTTCGTTTTTTAATTTCAATAATAAATCATTAAACCTTTTCAACTGCAAATTAGCAAAAGTTTTATCCTTTTCATCGGAAGTTGCAAAATGAGTATAAATTCCATCAATTAAAAAATCTTTACTTTGGCTGACTTTCTTTATAAGATTAAAAGCTTTATCATGGTCTATTCCCAATCTATTCATTCCTGTATCAACTTTTATTTGAACAGGAAGTTTTTCATTTAAGCCATATTTATTTCTGTAGGATTTAATACCTTGTTTCAAAGTGCTTAAATGGCTGTTCGAATAAATAGTTGGGATAAGATTAAATTGAAAAATTTCTTCAACTTGTTTAAAATCTATGGGATCAAAAACTAATATCGGTTGTTGAACATTTAATTCCCTTAATTCAATCGCTTCTTCACAAATAGCAACAGCAAAATAATCTGGTTTTTTTTCACCAAGAGAATTTAACGTTTTTACTATTTGCTCAAGCCCATGTCCGTAGGCATCTGCTTTTACCACAGCCATGATTTTTACATTTTTTGTTTTCTTTCTAATATTAAGATAATTTTTTTTTAAGTTAGAAAGATTTATAACAGCATAAGTTGGGCGCATCTAATTATTAGAAATTTTTATGATAAAATATAATTTTAATAGGACTAATAAACAATTTTCCAATCTCAACGTGCAAATTTAAGTTTTTACGCACAATTGAAAAAATTATTTGTAATTTAAAAAAAACTTTTTTGTATTGTGAAAAAAACTTTCTCTTTGTTGGGAATAAAATATTGCCCTTTATCTTATTATTGGTAATGCAAAAATTTAAAGTGTTTTATAATTTTATGATAATAAGACAAAATTTATTAATTTTAATTGGCATATATATTGAGTGAAAGAAGTGATTTTTTTAATAAAAGCCTTTAATTTATTTTTAAAACTTCTTGACATTACTTAAGGCTTAATTTAATTTTTCATAAAAAAAATTTAAATACAATGCTAACTGAATTCGGGAAAATTTTTGCTTTTATGCTGCTGGCTGCAGTATTTGTTATTATTGCTGTAGTAGCTGCAAAGCTTGTTAGACCTTCCAGACCTACAAAAGAAAAGCTACTTACTTACGAATGCGGTGAAAATGTTATTGGAAGCCCGTGGATTAAATTTAATATTAGGTTTTATGTGGTAGCTCTTATTTTCCTTATCTTTGATGTTGAAGTGGTTCTTCTTTTACCATGGGCTTTAGTATATAGAAATTTCGGCATGGAAGGTTTTTTAGTAGGAGCAATTTTTTTATTCTTACTTGGATTGGGAATGGCTTATGAGTGGCGAAAGGGAGACCTTGAATGGATCAAACCAAAAGTTGTTCCTCCAGTTATTAAAAAAGAACCAGTAACCGAAGAAGTTGAAGTTTTATAAAAACTTTTTTGCTTTTTCAGTTATCGTTTCTTATTTAAAAGATATAAGAGCTAAATTTCATTTTTAATATATTTGAATTATTATGGGATTATTAGATAAACAATTTTCCGATGAAAACATAGTTGTAACTTCGGTAGAAGACCTATTAAATTGGGCAAGGTTGTCTTCACTTTGGCAAGTAGGTTTTGGTTTAGCCTGCTGTGCTATCGAAATGATGGCGACTTCAGCCTCTCATTATGATTTTGATAGATTCGGAGTAATCCCTAGAAACAGCCCGCGTCAATCTGATGTTATTATTATTTCTGGTACAGTAACATTAAAAATGGCTCTTAGAATTAAACGAATTTATGAACAGATGCCCGATCCTAAATACGTAATTTCAATGGGAAGTTGTTCAAACAGCGGTGGTCCTTATTGGGAACATGGTTACCACGTACTTAAAGGAGTAGACAGAGTAATTCCAGTTGATGTTTATGTGCCTGGATGCCCACCACGCCCAGAAGCTTTGCTCGAAGGTTTATTAAAACTTCAAGAAAAAATTAGAAATGAATCTTTAGTTAAACAGGGCTAATGCAACAATGAAAAATGATATGAAAAAAGTTGAAGAAATATTTAATCAATTAAAAGAAAAATTCGGTGATTCGGTTATTGAACTTGTTTCATCACAGCCCGTTGAAGCATTTATTAAAATTAGCCCTTTAGAAATTGATAAAATTTGTCTCTTCCTTCGCGATAATGAAGAACTATTGTTTGACAGTTTAATGTGCCTTTCTGGTGTTGATGATGCCAACGGTAAAAATGTGGTGGATGATGATGGAACTTCTTCTATTCAAGGTGGAACACTTAGCGTTTATTATCATCTCGAATCGACCAAAATTGGACACAAATTAACTTTGAAAGTTTCTGCCCCAAGAGAAAATCCTGACGTTAATTCAGTTGCTAAAATTTGGAGACATGCTGATTGGCATGAACGAGAAGCTTTCGATATGGTTGGAATTAATTTTCTAAATCATCCCGACTTGAGAAGAATTCTTATGCCTTATGATTGGGAGGCAGGTCATCCTTTAAGAAAAGATTATAAAAATCCTGAATTTTATCAGGGAATGAAAGTTCCTTATTGAAATTAGATTTTTTATTGATGTCTGTTGAAATTTATTTTTTTGTTTATTGGAATTTATAACTAATGTCTGTTGAAATCGAAAATAACAAGGAAACTCAAAACGGAATAAAAACCGAGCAAATGGTTCTTAACTTAGGACCTCAGCATCCTTCTACGCATGGAGTTCTAAGGCTTGAGCTCGAACTTGAAGGTGAAATAATTACCAAAGTAACACCCCATATTGGATATCTTCATAGATGTTTTGAAAAACATGCCGAAGCAATGACTTATCCTCAGGTAGTTCCTTATACCGATCGTATGGATTATCTTTCCGCTATGTATAATGAATTCGGTTATGCGTTAGCAGTTGAAAAATTGCTCGGTATCGAATTGCCCGAACGGGTTGAATATATTAGAGTAATTATGGGAGAGTTTCAAAGAATCGCTTCTCACCTTGTTGCAATCGGAACTTATGGACTTGATATCGGCGCTTTTACTCCTTTTCTTTATTGCTTTAGAGATCGTGAAAGAATTTTAAGTTTGTTTGAGAAAACTTGCGGCGCAAGGCTTCTTTACAATTATATTTGGGTTGGCGGGTTATCTCATGATTTGCATCCCGATTTTGTTCGTGAAGCAAAAGAATTTGTGAAATACTTTAAACCCAATATAAAAGAATTGAATGACCTTCTTACAATGAATAAAATTTTTATCGAAAGAACTGCTAACGTTGGCGTTCTGCCTGTTGAAACAGCTATTAATTATGGAATAAGCGGTCCAAACCTTCGTGCCAGCGGTTTAAAATGGGATATAAGAAAAAATGATCCTTATTCGGTTTATCATAAATTTGATTTTGATATTCCGGTTGGCAAAAATGATATTGGTACTGTTGGAGATTCTTGGAATAGGTATTACATCCGTGTTCTTGAAATGGAACAAAGCCTAAGAATTATTGAACAAGCTTTGGAACAAATTCCCGAAGGCGATGTTACTTCTGCTATTCCTAAAAGAATAAAACCGCCAGTGGGGCAGGTATATTCAAGAGTTGAAAATCCAAAAGGCGAATTAGGCTACTTTATAATTAGTAACGGTTCTACAAGTCCATTTCGAGTAAAAGTAAAAGGTCCTTCTTTTGTTCACCTTGGCGTTCTAAATGAATTATGTAAAGGACGTATGGTTGCCGATGTAATTGCAATCCTTGGTAGCATTGATATTGTTTTAGGAGAAGTCGACAGATGATTTATGATTTTTTTCATAATTTAACAGGAAGCTATTTTATAGCTGATATTATTCAAGCAATACTTCCGTTATTTTTCTTCATTCTTCCTTTTGCACTTTTTGCTGTTTGGTGGGAAAGAAAAGTTTCTGCTCACATGCAGGATCGTTTAGGACCTATGAGGGTTGGTTACCACGGTGCACTTCAAACAATTGCCGATATATTAAAGCTGTTTCAAAAAGAAGATATTGTTGCCAAAGATATTGATAAACCTCTTTTCAATTTAGCTCCTGTACTTGTTTTTATTGGAAGTTATGGTGTGTTCGCAGCAATTCCGTTTACAAGCGCTTATATTGGTGCCAATATTGATCTTGGAGTTTTTTATATTGTCGCTGTTTCAGGCTTAGCTGTTGCTGGTATTTTAATGGCAGGTTGGGCATCTAATAACAAGTATTCTTTACTTGGTGCAATGAGGTCAGCGGCTCAAATGGTTAGCTACGAAATTCCCACAATACTTGTTATTGTTAGTATTGTTATGATTACGGGTACTCTTAATCTAAACACTTTAAGCGAAATGCAAACAGGACATTTTTGGAATTGGATGATATTAGGTGGACCTGGATTTGGCATTGCTAAATTTCTTTTCATCCCTTTTATGATTTTAGGGTTTCTTATCATATATATTAGCACACTTGCTGAAGTAAATAGAGTACCATTCGATATCCCCGAAGCTGAATCGGAATTAGTTGCAGGTTATCATACTGAATATTCGGGAATGAAGTTTGCGATGTTTTTCCTTGCCGAATATGCAAACATGTTTGCTGTTTCTGCAATTGTAGCTGCTTTGTTTTTTGGAGGATATCAGTCGCCTATTGGTTATCTTGGAAATCTCTTAAACGCACACTGGCTGATTCCTATAGAACAATTATTTTGGTTTACCGCAAAAGGTTTATTCTTTGTTTTTGTTCAAATGTGGTTAAGATGGACATTACCGCGTTTAAGAGTTGATCAGTTAATGGAAACGTGTTGGAAATATCTTATTCCAATTGCATTTGTTGATTTAATTATTGTCGGATTAATAACTGTTTTATAAATTATGAAAAGCTATTTTAAAACTGCCTGGGAGGCACTTCTTACCGTTTTTATTGGTATGAAAGTTACATTTAAACATTTATTCGTCCCAGCTGTTACAATTCAATATCCAGATGTTAAACTGCAACTTCCTGAAAGAGAAAGAAATCGTCTCTATGTAAATATTGATGATTGCATTGGCTGCGATCAATGCGCCCGTGCTTGCCCTGTTAGTTGCATTACTATTGAAACTGTTAAAGGCTTGCCTAGCGAGGATTTGGGTAAAACTTCTGGCGGAAAGAAAAAAGCATTGTGGGTTACAAAATTTGATATCGATTTTGCAAAATGCTGTTACTGTCAGTTGTGTGTGTTCCCCTGCCCTACTGAGTGTATTTACATGACTGATGTTTATGAATTTTCCGAATATGAAAGAGAAAATTTGATTTATGATTTTGTAACCCTAACTCCAGAAGAAAGAGAACAGAAAAAAGCTAATTATGCCCGCTTCGAAGCAGAAAAAGCTGCTGAAAAAGCGGCTGCTGCTGCTGCTAAAGTTGCAGCACCTAAAACTGAAGAAAATAAAGGATAGAAAAAATGAATTCTTACGATATTATTTTTTATCTTTTCGCAGCAATTACTATTGTTTCGGCTTTGTTTGTTGTTGCTTCAAGAAATATTGTCCATGCGGCTTTTTATCTTTTGTTTACCTTCTTTGGAGTTGCCGGTATTTATGTTTTGCTTGGTGCAGATTTTATTGCTGTTGTTCAACTTGTCGTTTATGTGGGTGGAATTCTTATTCTTCTAATTTTTGGTGTTATGCTTACTAATAAAATTACAAACGTTCAAATTAAAACGGGTTCTTTTCAGATAGTTCCTGCTGCTGTTGGAGTTGCTCTTTTTGCTGGAACCCTTATTGCAGCTTTATATAATACTAACTGGAAAAATTTTGATACCGAAGTTCCTGTTTCTACTGCTCACTCACTTGGAATGCTTTTAATGCAGCAATATGCTGTTGTCTTCGAACTTCTAGGTATTTTACTTTTAGTTGCTTTAATTGGTGCTGCTTCTATGGCTAGAAAGTAAAGTTTCTATTTTTGAATTTTGTTTTATTAAATTTTTGAAATTGAGATAAAAATTATGACACAAATAGGTTTGAATCATTTTCTTTTTATTAGTTCGATTCTTTTTTCTCTTGGAATATTTGGAATTATTACCCGTAAAAACGCCGTAATGGTTCTTATGGGAATTGAACTCATTTTGAATGCCGCAAACATTAATTTTATCGCATTTGCAAAGTATGGAAACTTCGGATATAACGGACAAATTATGGCACTTTTTGTTATTGTACTAGCTGCTGCCGAAGCTGCTATTGCGCTTGCTATTGTTTTGAATATTTATAAAACTTTCGCCAACGTTAATGTTGATGAAATTGATACCTTAAAGGATTAGCCGAAATGACTGAAAATTTAATGATCCAATTAGCTGTAGCAATTTTGTTTCTCCCTTTGTTGGGATTTGTTGTCACTTTGTTTTTCGGAAAGAGAATAAAATTCATCTTTAATTTTGAAATTTTTATCTTGATTATTGCTTTCCTTCTCTCAGTTTTACTGCTTTTCTCAAAGCTCACTTATTTTCCCGGTATAACAATTCAGGGCGAATTTACTTGGATAAATCTTGGTAATACTCCTGTGATTGGACCAATCTCTATAGTTCTTGGAATGATGATAGATAATATTGCAGCACTTATGATTTTTGCTGTTACGCTAATTAGTATGCTTGTGCATATCTTTTCTATCGAATATATGAGAGGAGATAAAAGATACAATAGGTACTTTGCTTATTTAGGATTATTTACTTTTTCCATGACTGGCATCGTATTTACTCATAACTTACTTATGATGTATATTTTCTGGGAGCTGGTTGGTATTTCGTCTTATTTACTTATTGGCTTTTGGTATGAAAAAAAATCTGCCTCTGATGCAGGTAAAAAAGCTTTTATTGTAAACAGAATTGGAGATATTGGAATGTTCTCCGGCATTCTGATTATCTTCATGACTTATCACACTTTTTCTTTTGAACAAATTTTCGCCCAAATTGGTGCTGGACATCTACCTTTTAATAGTGGATTTTGGCTTACTGTAACTGGCATTTTGATTTTCTGTGGTGCAATAGGTAAATCGGCACAATTCCCATTGCACGTTTGGCTTCCAGATGCAATGGAAGGTCCTACACCTGTTAGTGCTTTAATCCATGCAGCTACTATGGTTGCTGCTGGTGTTTATTTAGTTGTTAGGGTCTTCCCTATTCTTACGGGAGATGCACTTTTATTTATTGCCACAATTGGAGCTTTATCTGCTTTCATTCCCGCTACAATTGCATTAACACAAAATGATATTAAAAAAGTTCTTGCTTATTCAACTATAAGCCAGTTAGGCTACATGGTTATGGGTCTTGGAGTAGGTGCTTTTCAATTTGCATTCTTTCATCTTGTAACACATGCTTTCTTCAAAGCATTATTATTTCTTGGCTCCGGTTCTGTTATAAATTCGATGCACCATGAGCAAGATATAAGACAAATGGGTGGTTTAAGAAAGAAGATGCCAATTACTTATGCTACTTTTTTAATTGCATCTTTAGCCATTTCAGGAATTCCATTGACCTCTGGTTTCTTAAGCAAAGATGGAATTCTTGCGGGTACATACGCTTTTGGTTCTTTGACCGGTAATTGGTTATTTGCAGTAACAGGATTTTTTGTTGCCCTTCTTACGGCATTTTATATGTTTCGTTTAGTTATAATTACTTTCCATGGCGAACCAAGAAATAAAAACAAGTATGAACATGCAAAAGAATCACCTTTTGTTATGGCAATGCCGCTAGTTGTATTAGCAACATTGTCTATTTTTATTTGGTACACTCCTAATCCATTCAATCCAGAAGCTGGAGCTTTTGTAGGAAGTTGGGTTAAGGCACCACAGATTTATACTCCGCAAAATTTAAGATATTCATTCATGCAATCTGCCGCCTCCCAGCAAATAAAGTCCGGAGAAAGTCAAACTATTCACCAAAATAAAAATGTAGTTTTTTCTGAAATATATACTGAGGCAATGGAAGAGGCTCATGTGCCAGGTATGCTTCTTTCACTATCGTTAGCTGGGCTTGGTATTCTTCTCGCTTTTGTTTTTTATCAATGGAAAAAATTAGACCCAGATAAGCTTGCTGATAGAATAAAGCCTCTTTACAATTTATCATTAAACAAATGGTATTTCGACGAAATTTATCAAGCTTCTTTCGTAGCAGGAACTATTGGATTAAGCAAAGTTCTTGCCTGGTTTGATGCAAATATTATTGATGGAATTGTAAACGGTTCAGCATTTTTAACAAAATGGCTTTCTAGTTTTAGTGGAAAATTCGATTCTGTTGTGGTAGATGGGGTGGTTAATTTTTCAGCTTACTTTAGCGGATTGATAGGATTGATGTTCAGAAAGACTCAAACTGGTAAGGTTCAAACTTACATTGTGTTCGTAATTTTTTCAATAGTTGTTTTATTATTTATTTTTAAGTCATTTTAGATTGAAATACGCAGGTAAATAAACATGCAAAACTTTCCAATTTTATCACTTATAACCTTCCTCCCTATTTTGGGAATGGTTATTATTTTATTCATTCCAAAATCTCAGGATAAAGTTATTAAGAGTCTTACCCTCGTAATTACTTCTATCCAGCTTATTTTGGCACTAATCGTCCTTCGTTATTTTAATTATTCTTTGGGAGGAATAAACGATCCATCAACTTTTCAGTTTGTAGAAAAGTTTAATTGGATTAACATTACCGGTTTCTCCTGGATTGGAAAAATTAAAATTGATTACTTCCTCGGAATAGACGGTTTAAGTGTTGTAATGGTTTTATTAACGGCAATTATTACATTTGTCGCTACTCTTTCTTCGTGGACAATTACTAAATCCGTCAAAGGTTATTTTGCAATGTTTCTTCTGCTCGATACCGGAATGATGGGTGTTTTTGTGGCTCTCGACTTCTTTTTATTCTATATTTTCTGGGAACTAATGCTTCTCCCCATGTATTTCTTAATTGGTATTTGGGGCGGTCCAAGAAGAGAATATGCCGCTATAAAGTTTTTCCTTTATACTTTATTCGGTTCAGTTTTTATTCTTCTTGTTATGATTGGTTTGTATTTTAGCACAACTGAAACTTTAGTAGATGGTTCAAAAATTTTTACATTCAATATGCTTTCAATGATGAATGTTCACAACTATACCGCTACAGGAATTTTATCTCCTTTTAACCCATCTAATCTAAGGTTTATTGCTTACATTGCTTTGTTTATAGGATTTGCTATTAAAATTCCAATGTTTCCTTTCCACACATGGTTGCCGGATGCTCATGTTGAAGCCCCTACAGCTATTAGCGTCATTCTTGCCGGTGTACTATTAAAAATGGGTACTTATGGAATTATTAGAGTTTGCTTGCCCATCTTTCCCGATATTACCGAGCAGCTTGTTTGGTATATTGCTTTATTTGGAATGATAAATATTATTTACGGTGCGCTTTGTGCTATGGCTCAGAAAGACTTTAAAAAACTGATTGCATATTCTTCAATTTCTCACATGGGTTACGTATTGCTTGGTATAGCCTCACTTAATTCAATGGGACTTTCCGGGGCAATTTTTCAAATGTTTAATCACGGAACAATTACTGCTATGCTCTTCTTAAGTGTTGGAGTAATTTACGACCGTGCTCATACAAGAGGTCTCGATGAATTTGGCGGTCTTGCTAATCAGATGCCTATTTATGCTGGCTTTACTACATTAGCATTTTTTGCTGCAATTGGTTTGCCCGGTCTTAGTGGTTTTGTCTCTGAGGCTTTTGTATTCCTTGGCTCGTTTAGTTTTAATCTTATCAGAATCCTTGCTGTTATCTCGACGCTTGGTATTTTACTGGGAGCCGGTTATATGCTTTGGACGTTCCAAAGAGTCTTTCTTGGAACTCTTAAAGATAAATGGACCTCACTCACCGACCTTGATTTTAGAGAATATGCTATGCTCGTTCCTTTGTCACTGATTATTATTTTCCTGGGAATTTATCCCTCTGCTATGTTAAACTTAATGAATACTTCAGTTAATTCCATGGTTAAGTTTATGGCTGATGCTAAAGTTATTTATGGTTCTCTTTTGTAGAAAATTTTTTAAAATATTTTAGTACTTTTTTTGTGCTTAATATTTAATTTAATATACACGAATTACTTTTGTTTATGTAAATATTTATTGATAAAAATTCAATTGTTAAAATAAAGTGAATACATTTAATTTAAATTATCTTTCAAATAGCCTTTATTTAATTAAGCCGGAGATTACCATCTCCATTGCGCTTGTGCTTCTTGTAATTGTGGATTTAATTATGAACAAAAACAAGAAGTTTCTTCCTTATGTTGCAATTGCGGGTTTAATTGTTGCCGGTATTTTCATTGTTGCACAATTCTCTGTTAATCAATTTGCCTTTGCCAATAATAATTCGGTCGGAATGGTTATTATTGATCCATTTGGTAATTTCTTTAAACTCTTAATTGTAGCTTCTTCATTAGTAATTGTGCTCTTCTCAATGCTTTCCAATGAAATTAATGAAGGAATGCAAAGACAAGGTGAGTATTACACACTTATGTTCGGAATGATTGTTGGAATGATGTTCATGGTTTCTGCCTCCGACTTAATTGTTTTATATCTTTCTATAGAGCTTGTTTCTCTTCCATCATATATTCTTGCTGGCTATACTAAATCTGCTTTAAGAAACAGCGAAGCTTCTTTGAAGTATGTAATTTATGGCGGAATTTCTTCTGGTATAATGTTATTCGGGATTTCTATTTTATATGGATTGACTGGAAGTACAAATATTTATGAAATAAACTCTCTTATTCAAGCGGCAAATGTGCATGGATTTATTTTTGTTTTATCTGCTATTTTGATTTTTGTTGGTATTGGTTATAAAATTTCTGCTGCTCCGTTTCACTTTTGGACTCCAGACGTTTACGAAGGAGCTCCTATACCTATTACCGCCTATCTTTCAATTGCAAGTAAAGCAGCAGGTTTTGCCCTTTTAATTAGGTTTATCAAAGTAACATTTATTCAATCAGTCGATCCAAATGGATTTTGGCAACTTCTATCTGTTATTGACTGGAAAGCCTTTATTGTTTTAATTTCTATTTTGACTATGACTCTTGGCAATTTTGCGGCGCTTTGGCAAAATAATATGAAACGTCTTTTGGCTTATTCAAGTATTGCACATGCAGGTTATTTGTTACTGGGATTAGCTGTACTTTCTAATGAAGGTATTACAGCCATATTAATTTACTTTTTAGTCTATGCTTTTATGAACCTCGGTGCATTTCTTGTTGTCATGTTAATAGCAAACAAAATTAATAGTGAAGAAATTGATGATTATGACGGATTATCATCCGTTGCTCCTTTCCTAAGTGTATCGCTTGCAATTTTTCTTGTTTCATTAACCGGTCTTCCACCTACTGCAGGGTTTATTGGCAAGCTTTATATTTTTATTGCACTTGTTGATGCCAAAATGATTGTTGTTGCCGTTATCGCTCTTCTTAACACCGTTGTCTCCTTATATTATTATATCAGAGTGTTGAAACATATGTTCTTAAACCCATCTAAAAAGGAAGTACCAAGTTTAAAGATTTCCTATCCTGCTATTGTCTTCGTCTTAGCTTTTGTTGCTCCAGTTTTAATCTTTGGTGTTTATTTTTCACCTCTTGTTGCTCTTGCTAAAAGTTCGATAGCATTATTGGGTTTTTAATTCCTTCCTACAAATTAGATTAACTTTTCGAAATTCAATTTGTCTTTAGTCCGGATATACCGGACTTTTTTTAATACTTTTTAAATTATTCTAAATCTTCAATCGTTATTTCATAAAATTAATTTTCATGGGGAAAAAAGATGTAACAAAACAAATTTAGTAATACAACTATTAAATAATTCTTAAAAAATTGAAATCTTGAATTTAATTACTACCTCTCAATCCATCAAAAGATTTTTTTGCTTTCAGAGAACAGTAATATAACTGAAACATTTTTCATCACTTCCTTACTTAAAAAAAATATTCTAACAATAATTCTACTTCATTACGCACAAATATTTTTCTCTTCATAAAGTTGTTAAACTTTACTTTCTAAAAATTGTTACGATAATAATTAAAAAGTTAATTAGCCATAAGCATACAAAGATGGAAAGTAGAAAGAAAATGAAGTCGGTTAGTGTAATATGTACTTTAATATTTATATCTTTCCCAATAAAGGGACAAGATATAATTACATTTGATAATATGGGGTGGAATAGTAATCAACTTTTATCAACAAGTTTTTCAGTCAACAATTATACATTCTCAAGCAATGAAGCTTTTTATACAAATTATGGATATAACTTTAATGTTAACTCAGTTAGTCTATATTACGTTTTTCAAAATGCAAGTACAGACAAAATAGCCATAACAACGTTAAATAATAATCCAGTTACATTAGTTAGCCTTGCAGCTTATCAAGTAAGTCAATCAAGTACTGATAGTTTAGTAATAGAAGGATGGAAAGATTCAACTTTGAAATACACACGCAGCTTTATTCAAGACACTACTTGGCTAACATACACATTAAATTATAAAGATATAAATAAAATTGTTATTAGATTAGATTCAGCAGGCAATGGAGGATTGGCGGATTTTAATTTTGATAATATAGTTGTAAATGATACGGCATTACCGGTGGAAATAACAACTTTCAAAGCTATTTCTCAAACAAATGGAATAAACCTTGAGTGGCAAACAGCCACAGAAATAAATAATTATGGTTTTGATATAGAAAAAAATACAGATAATGCTGGATGGATAAAAATAGGATTTATAAAGGGTGCCGGCAGTAGTAACAGTACAAAAAATTATTATTTTTTTGATACATCGATTAGTCAAGGGAAACAATATCTTTATAGATTAAAACAAATTGATAATTCTGGAGAATTTACTTATAGCAATGAAATTGAAGTTATTGTACCGGTAACTGTATTTACTGAAAGTCTAAGCCAAAATTATCCAAACCCATTTAATCCAATAACCACGATCCAGTATACAATTCCTAAATCAGAACAAGTTGTAATAAAAATCTACGATATAGTTGGCAGAGAAGTTAAAACACTTGTTAATGAATATAAAACTGAGGGGAAATATAACGTTATATTCAACGGTTCAAATTTAGCAAGTGGTGTATATTTTTATACATTAAATGCGGGTAATTTTAAGGAAATTAGAAAACTCATGCTTCTAAAATAATTTTTTTTTGTTAGTTTCAGATTTAATGGAAAAAATATACGACTGAAATTAAGATTATTATACTTTCATTTTTTCAAAAGCGAAAGTCCCTACAATAATTACCAGAGCAGAAAATAAAATTATAATAGCAAAATCGAAGATTAGACCAAATTGAGAAGAGCCCAAAAGTATTCTGCGAAGCGCATCAACGGAATAAGTTAATGGGTCCAAAAATGTTAATGGTGCTAACCATTGCGGAAGTCTATTTATCGGAAATAAGGCTCCAGAAAGGAAAAAAATAGGAAATAATAAAAAACTGGTTATTAATTGAAAACCTTCTGGGCTATCCATCCTCGAACCAATAATTAGCCCAACACTCACCATAGAAGTAGTGGTAATTAACAAAACAGCAAGTGCAATAAAAAATGCAGCAATACCAAAATTAAGCCCGGGAATAATACCAAGCCGACCAAAGATTATTCCTATAATTAAAAGAATCAATGACTGAATCAAAGAATCTGTAGCACCACCAATAATTTTACCAATAAAAATTGAAGTTCTGGAGATTGGAGCAACTAAAACTTCTTTAAGAAAATCAATCTTTCTGTCCCAAACAATATATACTCCAAAAAAAATGGAAGAGAATAAAACAGCTTGAATTAAAATACCAGGAAAAATAAAAGTTTGGTAGTTAATTCCCGAAATAGAAACAGTTGCACCGAGTCCGCCTCCAAAGATTAATAACCAAAGAATAGGATTTACAATTGAAGCAACTATTCGTGATTTTTCTCTTAAAAAAACTTTAAACTCTCTATACCAAATAGCAAGAATTCCGTTTAGCTCATTCATTTTTTTGACCTTAAATTCATTACCCGCTGACCCCAGCCACCTTCAGGAGAATCTTCCCTTATTTCTCTGCCTGTATAAAATAAAAATACATCATTAAGTGTAGGAGAATGAATTTCGACAGATTCAACTTTACCGGCTATTTGCAAAATTTGTTGAAGGTTAGCACTTGCATTTGAAACAGTTAAATAAACCATCCCATTTTTTGTTTCAATTTTTTTTACAAAGTCCAACTTCTTAATTTCATTAACAACTGGGTTGTTCTGTTTTAAAATAACAACTTCACCACCAATTATTTTTTTTAGATTCGAAGGGCTATCTAAAGCAACAACTTTTCCATGATCAATAATTGCAAGCCTTTTACATAGCCTGTCAACCTCTTCCATATAATGAGTAGTAATAATTATACTCATTTTACCTTGACTCGAAAGATTTTCTATATATTGCCAAATATTCTCACGAGATTGAGGATCAAGTCCGAGCGTTGGTTCATCTAAAAATAAAACCTTAGGGCGATGCATTAAACCTCTTGCTATTTCTAATCTTCTTCGCATTCCCCCAGAATATTTTTTTACTCTTTCATCTTTTCTATCAGTAAGTTCAACAATTGCAAGTACCTCTTGTATCCTTTCTTCTCTTAAACCAACGGGCATGCTATATAACATGCCATGTAATTTTAAATTTTCATAGCCAGTCAAAATATCATCTGAACTTGGATCTTGAAAAACAATTCCTATCGATTTTCTAACCATAGATGGACTTTTGACAATATCATAGCCATTAACTTTAGCTGTTCCAGAAGTCGGTTTGATTAGCGTTGTCAAAGTCATAAGTGTAGTTGTTTTTCCGGCACCATTCGGTCCGAGAAGTCCAAATATTTCCCCTTCATTAACTTCAAGATTTAGATTGTCTAATGCTACCAGACTATCATATTCTTTTCGAAGATTTTCAGTTTCTATAATTGGCATAAATGTAAAAAATATTTAGTAAGCCTTAGACTTAATTTTATTTTTTAATTCAATTGTAGCAGCAGAAATATTATCCGCTTTGAATATTGAAGAGCCAGCCACAAAAACATCGCAGCCGGCATTAAGGATATCAGCAATCGTGTTAACATCTATGCCGCCATCAACTTCAATTAAAAAATTTGCATTTAATTTTTGTCGAAGATTAAAGACTTCTTTAATTTTATCTAAAGAATTAGGGATAAACTTTTGACCTCCAAAACCTGGGTTAACAGACATAATAAGAACCATGTCAACATACTCAGCAATGTATTCTAAAGTATTTACTGGTGTAGAAGGATTTATTGCAACGCCGGCTTTAATACCAAGTTCTTTAATTCTATTTATTGTTCTGTTAAGATGAATAACAGCTTCTTGATGAACGGTTAAAAAATCAGCTCCCGCATTAACAAAATCGTCAAGGTAGTTATCAGGATTTTCAATCATTAAATGAACATCAATTGGCAGTTTGGTAATTTTATTTGCGGCTTTAACAATAATTGGTCCAAAAGTAAGGTTTGGAACAAAATGACCATCCATTACATCGCAATGGATAAAGTCAGCACCGCCAATTTCAGCCGACCTAATTTGTCGATCAAGCTCTGAAAAATCTGCAGCCAATATTGAAGGAGCTAAGAATGTCATTAATATCCCTCATTGTTTTTATCAAAATTAGAATCATCTGTTTTTGTAACAAAAAGGTCAACCGAATCTCCAGGATTTAGCTTGTTACCTTTGCTTGGGTATTGATCAAGAACAGTATTTGGTAAGAGAGAAAACGATTTCTGGAAACTAATCTTTCCAACTTTTAAGGAACTATCGGCTAAAATTTTTTCTGCATCATTTAAAGATTTTCCGATAAGATTTGGAACCGTAATAGAACCGATTGCTTGACCAACACTAATTGAAACATTTACTGAGTCGCCCTTTTTTAATTGAGTACCTGGTTGGTATTGCTGAATAACAATTACGTTCTGTGGATCATTAGATGCAACTGAATCTACCCGACCAAGATTAAGCCCTAATCGTTCAAGTGTAAACTTTGCATCAAGAATAGATTTCCCCCTTAACAAAGGAGCCTGAACAGTCTGCTCACCGCCACTTATAAATAAATAAACATTTCTTCCTTGCTTAACTATATTGCCTGCTTTGGGAGATTGATATATAACAGTTCCTTTTGGAAACTGTTCATCATAACTCGTATCAGAGATAATTGGATTAAGGTCTACGTTTTTTAAAGCACTTTGTGCGTTAGCTTCGTTCAACCCTACAACTTTCGGTACCTGAAGTTCCGGTGAAGAAACATACCAAGGCATAACAAAATAGTTCATAAGAATGTAAAAAATAACAAGGGCTGCAAATACAATTAGCAGCTTCTTTACTAAAGGGTTTTCAATATAATTTTTCATCGTGGCAAATATATTAAATGATGATTTCTAATACAACCAAATAAAATAAATCGATGACAATACAAAATAAAGATAAATTATAGTTATGAAAAAAAATAAAATTGCTCTATATTTGAAAAATTTATTTTAAAAGGAATAAAATTCCTGACTCATTACTTGAAGAGGTTTACTAATGTTTAAAAATCACCCTAAAGGGCTATACGTCCTGTTTTTTACTGAAATGTGGGAGCGTTTTGGTTATTATTTGATGGTTGGTATTTTGCTTTTGTACTTAACTGATACAACTACAGGCGGCAAGGGTTTTGACGTAAGCACCGCCGCAGACATCGTTGGTTCTTTTATTGCTCTTGTTTATTTAACCCCATTTATTGGCGGTCTTTTGGCAGATAGATATCTCGGCTATTTGAAATCAATTTATATCGGTGGCTCGCTTATGGCTGCAGGATACTTCGGTTTAGCTTTTCCTGGTAATACCGCTCTTTTTATTTCACTCTCTTTTATAATAATCGGAAATGGCTTCTTCAAACCCAATATCAGCACAATGCTTGGTATTATTTATAATAAAGATGAATTAAAACCTCTCAAAGATTCTGCATATAACATCTTTTACATGGGTATTAATATAGGCGCTCTGGTATGTAATTTCGTCGCTGCCTATATGCGTAATGTTTATGGATGGGGTTATGCTTTTGCTGCTGCAGGAGTAGGAATGGTATTGGCTCTTATTTGGCTTACATCTGGGTTGAAACACGTTAAATTTGCCGACATAAAAAAACCTATGGAAAAAGAAGACATGCCAATGTTGAAGATTTTTCTTTATGTATTTCTACCTGCTATTATTTTTGCGATTATTGGATGGCTGATTCCCGGTAATTTATTTGGCTCTAATTCTAACGATGCTTTTATATTTGCATGTATACCGGTAATATCATTTTATGTTTCGTTGTGGGTAAAAGCAAGAGATACCGATAAAAGAAGCATTGGTGCTCTTCTTTTCATTTTTACAATTTCTATTATTTTTTGGACAATATACAACCAAAATGCCACTGGCTTAACAATTTGGGCTCAAACGTATACTAATAGACAAGTTCCACAATACATGGAAAGTGCTGCTTCAAAAATCGATATGCTCCAAAGCGTTAACACCTCGCCAAGAGACGTCCCTAAATTGGATAAATATTTTAGACCAGTCCTTGACGCAAATGGTAACCCAGTTGTTACTCAAGGACCAGATCCATACTTTGACAATTTACCAAAAAGTCAGTGGCCTCCTAAAGGTAGTGAAATAAAGCTTGTCAATGCAGAATTGTTCCAATCAATTAACCCATTTTTCATTATTGTTTTGACTCCCCTGCTTGTTGGCATGTTTGCTTGGCTAGCAAAGCGCGGAAAAGAACCTTCTACAATTTCTAAATTCGGACTTGCATTATTTATATCAGGGTTGTCATCACTGGTAATGGTTTTTGCAATAATGTCCGTCCCCTCTGTTTATCAATTTAAAACTGGTGCTATATGGCTTTTTTTAACTTATTTTGTTTTTACAATAAGCGAATTGTTCTTAAGTCCAATAGGTTTGTCTCTTGTTTCTAAACTTGCCCCAGCAAGAACTACTGCGCTTATGATGGGTGGATGGTTCCTCTCAACTTCGCTCGGTGGTAAAGCCGCTGGTATTATGGCAAGCTACTGGGATAACTTTACTGATAAATCAATGTTCTTTATCGCTTTAACATTAGCTGCATTCATCGGTGGAATTTTGATTTTTGTAAGGATAAAATCCCTTGACGCTATTGTTAAAGAAAGAACCGGTTCAATTACTTAATTTTTTTATCTTTGAAAATGATTGCTTTCTCTTTGTACCTTTTTGCTAAAAGTATTTTTAACATTGTTAAACATGGTAGATTTTTAACAAAAATTTTCAAATTATGAAATTCAAAAGTTATCGTATTTATCCTTTGCTGGAGATGAAATATTGAAGGAAAAAACTAACTCATTATTTTTTCCTTCCTAAAATTCCCAAATTATAGTCATTTGTATAAAGGGGTAGATTATAATTATAATTTTAAATTTTTATTGAAAGGATGAAATAAGATTTTTCCAAATAATTATTTTTTTCTTAATCGTTTTGTTGTTGAGAATAATTCTCTTCTTCTCAACTGTCATGTAAAAAATATCTTTACTCAGGAAAAAGATGAATTAATTTTTTCACTGGTTAAAGATAGCAAAGAATTATATTTGGTAATTTCTGTAAACCCATCTTTTCCATTCATAATTATTAAAAATGAATTCCACCGCGCAAAGAAAAATACTATAGATTTTTTCGAACCTTATGTTCCAGCCGAAATAAAAAACTTCGAAATAGCAAAGACAGACAGAGTAATTAAAATTACATTATCCTCAGGAAACATTTATTTTATCATAAGAGGTAATTTCACTAACATTTTTTTTATCGACAAATCTAATGGTATATCATCCTTCAAAAATTATGCAGGTGAAAACGAAAAAAATTTAATCGATGAAATGTGTTCTTTAACTTTTACAAACGAAATAAACGTTCCTTCTTTTGTTCTTAAAAGTGATGGAGCAATCCTGTTAAATTTAAAACAAAATTATCCTTTTCTAAGTAAAGAAATTCTAAACGAAGTTGTTGCAAGATTAAAACAAGGGGATGGAAATAACATTTTAAGTTATCTGCAAAATTCAATCCATGAAATGCTAAAAGGAAAAATTATTATTTCGTATAATGATAATACTGGAATTGTTGAATTTTACCCTGAGGACTTTTTTCATGAAGAACAATTGAATTATCAAAAATTTGTTGATATAAACTCAGCTATAATATTTTATTTGAACAAGAAATTCTATTTCCAATCTTTTTTAGATAAAAAAAAGAAAATTCAGAATTATCTACAAAAAGAGACAGTTAAAATTTCTAATAAATTAAACAGACTAAAATCAGAAATTGAAAAAGGAAGTAAAGAAGAGGAATTTTCGCATATCGCTAATTTGCTTTTAATAAACAGAAATAAATTGAAGTCAGGTATGGATGCGATAGAACTTGAAAATATTTATAATCCCGGTAATCTAATAGAAGTTAAGCTTGACGCAAAACTTTCGCCTCAAAATAATATTGATTTATACTTTGAAAAATCACGAAACGAAAAAGTTAGGATGTCCAAATCAAAATTGCTCTTTTCAAATTTAGAAAAAACTTTCAGCCATCTGCAAATGCTAAAGAGAAAAATTGACCTAATGGAGAAAATTGAAGAATTAAAGAGCATAATGAAAGAATTAAAAATGAAAGACGAAGAAATAAAAAAAAATAAAGATGTTACATCCTCAAAATTCAAAAAGTACATAATTGAAGGGAAATATTATTTATTCGTTGGAAAAGACAGCATGAACAATGACGTGCTTACAACAAAATTTGCAAAACAAAATGATTATTGGTTCCATGCGCGAAGCGTCCCCGGTTCACATGTAGTTTTAAGAGTTGATAACACAAAAGAAGGTGTGCCTAAAAATATTCTAAAAAAAGCGGCTGCTATTGCAGCGTTCCACAGTAAAGCTAAAACTGCTGGCATTGTACCGGTTTCGTATACTCTAAAAAAATACGTGATAAAAAAGAAAAATATGGAACCGGGAAAAGTTGCATTGCTAAAAGAAGACGTTCTTCTTGTGAAACCGGAAGTGCCTGCCGGCTGTGAATTTATTCCAAACGATGAAATTTAAATTCATGGCGCCACATCGTATTACGTCTCTCTTTAAAAAAATATTTTTCTCTGGCTAAAGATTAAAAATCATATTTGTCTTACTTTTTAAAAGACTTTATATGTAAAAATTCCTTTAGAAGACAATAAGAACATTTCTTAAAATAAATTCTTTCATTGAAAAACTGAATTGTCTCAATAAAAATCCGGAAATTATTAATTTTTAATAATCTTGCCGGCAAATGTTCGTTCATCAATTTTTAATTTTTTACAACTTCAGAGTATTTTTTTTCGCCTACTTGATTAGTTCTTGTTGGCGTATAATCGTTCAAGTGAAATTTTTCTATTAAATTTTTTAAATTTAACGTGAGTCTCGATAAATCCTCTGCGGCATGGGCAATTTGCTCAACACCGGAAGCAGATTCGTGAGTTACGCTGTTTATACTTTCAATATTTTTACTAATTTGTTCTGCAGAGCTGGATTGTTCTTCGCTAGCTGCAGCAACTTGGTTTATCACATCGGAAACATTTGTAGTTTCTTTTAAAATATTATTTAATACTAAATCTACTTCTTGAGTCAATTTCATACCTTCTTCAACAGAAAGTTTAGCGTCAACCATAGAATTATCAGCCTCTTTAACCTCATGCTGAATAGATTTAATAGTTTCTGCAATTTCTTTGGTAGCTTTAGTAGTTCTTTCGGCAAGCTTTCTAACTTCATCGGCAACAACAGCAAAACCTCTGCCCTGCTCGCCAGCCCTTGCAGCTTCAATAGCAGCATTTAAAGCCAACAGATTTGTTTGATCAGCAATATCGTTAATAACAAGAGTAATTTCACCAATTTGTTCGGCTTTGCCGGTTAATGAGGTGATTATGCTTGCAGTTCTATCTGATGAGTTAACAATTTTATACATTCCTTTTTTTGTATTTTCGGTTTTTTCAGTTCCGCTTTTAGCCGCAAGACTTGCGTTTTTCGACATTGAAAGAACATCCGCCATATTTCTTGAGGTATCAAGAATAGTTTTAGTCATCTCATCAACTGAAGCAGCTATTTCTGTTATTTGATGTGATTGTTCTTGAGCACCAGCAGCCATTTCTTCCGAAGAGGCTGAAATTTCTTCGGCTGCACTTGCTGTTGCCTGAATTGTCTCTTTAACTTTTTCAAGAGTATCTTTAAGGTCTTTTATCATCTTGTTAACGTATCTACTTAATTCAAATAAATCACTGTTTGAATCAAGCTCCAGTTCATCAGTTAAATTTCCGTTTGCAACGTTTCTTATAACATCGGCAATTGGAGCAATTTGCTCTTTCAAATATTTTTTCTGTTGCGATTCAATTTCTCGCAAATCAGTAAACAGTACAAAGGTTCCATCAAGCTCATCTTTACTATTCTTTATTGGACCTGAATAAACAAGCACTGGAACTTTTTTCCCTTTATGGTCAGTCAATTCAATTTTTAATCCTTTAACATAATCTTTATTTTGAGCACGTCTTGATATAGTATCCTGTAAAAACACATCTTTAGTTTTTAATTTTCCTATTATTTCTTCTGGTTTTTTTTCAAAAGACATCATATCGCAGGCAGCTTGATTGATATATGTAACGGTAAAGTCCATGTCAGACATTACAACAGGATAATTAATCCCTAATTGGAAACTTCTTGAATGAGAAATTTCATCCTGAATTTTTGTTACCATATAATTAAAAGAAGAATTTAATCTGCCGATTTCATCTTTTCTATTTAACTCAGGTAGAATTTTAAAATTACCTTTAACCATTTCATTAGCATTTTCGTCAAGAGCTTTTATTGGCTTAACAATAATTTTATTAAACAATGGTACTAAAGCAATAACTATAAAAATACTTAATAAAATGGAACCCAAGTTCACGTCTTTTGCTTGAGCAACAGATGCTAAAGCAGATTGATTAAATCTTTTTTCTTTCTCCTCGTTTAAAGATGCTAATTTGGTCAAGCTTACTTTTGCAATATCAAATTTTTTCAATGCTGCATATGAAAGCTGTATACATTGAGATCTCATAAGTGAAACTTGAGCAGTATCTTTTTTATCGGCAGTGGCAGCAAATGCATCAATTTTTTTTTCAAAATTTATTACACCATTGTGAGCTTCCTTCCAAGCGTTCCAGTCGCCCACAAATTTATTCCAAATACTATCTTCTTCAGGCGTTCTTGGAAGTGAAGAATAAGTATTCCACGCAGTATCTGCTCTTTGAAAATTAGTTATATCAGAATTATATATTGATTGTCTGACCTGGGGATCATTTAGTAAAGGATTTAAAACCGCTCTTTCAACTGACAGTGCAGCGGTTTCTGCTTGATACAAAGCTATCATCGATTTAACGCTTGGTAAAACGTCATTACCGATTTCTTCTATTGTAGTTTTCTGTTTATTTAAAGAAGTGTAGCTAATGTAACCATTTATGCCAGTAATAATAATAATTAGTGCAAAGGCAGTTACTACCTTTGTAATTATTTTAAAATCCCTAAACTTTAGCAAATTCATTATTAACTCCTCAAAAAACCTTGATAATTATGAAGACGCAACAGTACTAATTATTATTATCGAAATATATTTTTAAAAATTAAGTTCAAAAGATTTTGTTTTAAGGAGAATCAGTGGGATTTTACTAAAATTTACAGAGGGTGATAACAAAGTAACTTAGAGAGTTCCTAAAATTGACATGAAAATATCTGCACCAATGTCAATTACTTTATCATCAGGAAGGAATTTTGGATTATGAAGACCATGATTTTCTCCTTTTGACGTTCCAAGCCAAAACATAAAAGAAGGATATTTTTGAGAAAAAAAACCAAAATCTTCACCGGTCATTTTATATCCGCAATCAATAAAGTTAATTTTTTTTGAAAGTACCGGGAAAAGTTTGTCATATAATTCATCATTAACAATTACTTCTGGATAAACAGCTCCTTTGTTTAATTTTATTTTAACATCAGTGGCTTTTTCTATCCCTTGTGAGATAGTTAATAATTTTTCAAAAAATAATTCAGTTTTTTTCATGCTCAAACCTCTTATAGTTCCTTCAAGATGAGCATTACCGGGATTTATATTTCTTACTTCCCCAGCATTAATTTTACCAACTCCAAAAATAAATGGCTCAGTAAAATCTTTTGGAATTTTCTCCGCACTCTCCAAAAATAAACGAAGAGCATCGAATGCATTTTTCCCATTGAAAGGGAATGCAACATGTGAACTGACGCCTATAAAATCAATATCAACTTCAAGAGTTGAAGAAAATAATACTCCTTTTGAGCATGCGATTGTTCCTTCAGAATATTCATCGGTGACATGAAGGGCAAACGCATTTTTTATATTAAATTTATTAAAGATACCTGTATTAAAAAATTCAATTGCTCCACCTCCGCTTTCTTCCGCCGGCTGAAAAAGAAATAGAATATTCTTGTTGATTCTTTCTTTTAACACTAATGAAATAAAATTATAGAGAATAGAGGTATGAACGTCATGTCCACAAGCATGCATAAAATTGTTACAAGACTTAAAGTCGATTTCATTTTCCTCTTTTATAGGAAGTGCATCAATATCTGCACGATACAAAAGAAAATCATTTTTGGCATCCGGAGCATATTCAACAAGCAGACCAGTTTTATAAGGAGTGTAAATTTTTAATTTTAAATCTTTATCAAGCTCTCTTAGAGCATTTATCAAAAGTTTTGTAGTTTCAAATTCCTCAAAAGACAGCTCTGGATTTTTGTGAAGAATATGTCTTAATTCGTAAGGCGTAATAGCCATAATAATCAAAAAAATGTTTGAAATTAGTTTCTAATTTTTCAGCAATTATAATAAGAAAAAAGAGTTAGAAATTTTACCTAATTATAAATCGAATGCTTTAACGAGTGCTTTAACTGCTTTTTCTTTATATTTTTCTTCAACTAAGCATGAAATTTTTATTTCAGAAGTTGTAACAAGTTTAATTGGTATTTTACCCAGAGCATCAAAATATTTAGAAGCAACTCCGCTACTTGATTTCATTCCAATTCCGACAATAGAAATTTTAGAGTAACCGGAATTAAAATGAATATTAAAGCCTTTCATATCTTTAAGCAACTGATTGAGTGCTTTTTGTACAGAAGTTTTTTTCTCTTCAACAATAGTAAAAGAAATATTTAGCCCAGCATTACTGATAACGGAAATCATATCGACATTCAGTCCTTCTTTAGCAACTCTTTCAAAAATTTGCTGAACGAGCGTATAGTCCAAAGGTAAATTTGATAAAGTAACTTGAGTTTGATTATCTATAACACTTAAACCAGTTACAACAGGTTGTTCTATATTTTTTTTCATAACAAAGCTTCCCTCCTCATCGGAAAAAGTTGAACCACAATAAATTGTTATCCCAAATTTTTTAGCAATTTCTACCGATCTACTATGCAGAACTTTTGCACCAAGGCTTGACATTTCTAACATTTCATCGTAGGTAATATATTTAATCTTTTTTGCTTCTGGATGAATTCGAGGATCGGTTGTAAATATTCCGGCTACATCGCTGTAAATTTCACATTTAGCTTTTAGCGCTGCAGCAACTGCAACAGCAGAAGTGTCTGAACCACCTCTTCCCAAAGTTGTAATTTCACCTTCTTCGGTAATACCTTGAAAACCAGTAACTATAATTGCATCGTATTCTTTTAAAAGATTTTTGATTTTTCTTGTCTTAAGATTTTTTATACGTGCTTGTGTAAACTCACCGGTAGTCATTATTTCTGCTTGAAAAGCATTTAGCGATTTACTTTTTATTCCAATATCATTTAAAGCAATAGCAAGAAGAGAGGCTGAAACTTGTTCACCTGTAGTAAGCAGCATATCAAGTTCCCTTGGATTAATATCAGAAGTAATCTCTTTTGCAATTTTAATTAGGTTATCAGTTGTTTTACCCATTGCAGATACAACTACAACCATTTTATTTTTTTCTTTAACTCTGGCGGCAATCTTCTGTGCTATCTTTTTAATTTTTTCGGTATCCGCTACCGAACTTCCACCGTATTTTTGAACTATGACCTTATTCATATTACCTGCACTTATTTATTATCATTATAATTTTAATTCAACAAAAATTTTCTATTCTATCCATCTGCGATGACAAACTTTTACTGCATCCAAAACTTCGGCAGAAGATAACAAAATAGAAATTCTAAAAGAAGTGGTAGTCAATCCTTTTACATCAACATTTTCTTCGGAAAGAATCTTTAAAGTTTCCTTTAAGATGAAATTATCATTGTTAATTCCATCGCCAATTAAGGACACAGTGCCTAATCCAAATTGGAAATTAATATCACCCACAAATTTATCTTTAATATCTTTTTCAATTTTTTCCCAACTAATAATATTTTTGGTTGGAATCAAAAAAGAAATTTTAGAAAAGTCAGTATTAAAATCACTTGTATTCAATTCTTTTATCTTAATTTGTGCACTATCCAGGTAATTTAATACCCATATCAGTTTCTCTTTTTTTTTGTCATCGTCAAAATTGACCCCAACAATATCATTTTCATGAACGACAGCTTTCACACCTTTGGGAATACCAGCCGGAAGTTTTCTAACGATTGTTTCTTTGCCAGGTTTAAAAGTGCTTCTGGCATAAATTGCAATGTTTGCTTCTTTGGCAAATTGAACGGCTTGAGCATTTAAAACTTTTGCACCAGCTTCGCTCATTTCCTGCATTTGTTCATAAGAAATTTCGGAAAGATGTTTTGCTTCTTCCACTATTGAAGGATCAGTTGAGTAAACTCCGTCAACATCCGAATAAATTTCACATCTTTCGGCATTTAAAGCAGCGGCAAGCGCAACAGCAGTTGTATCGCTACCACCTCTTCCTAACGTTGTGATGTCTCTTTTATAGCTTACTCCCTGAAAGCCCCCAACAACCACCACTTTCCCACTTTCAAGTTCGTCCAAAACACGAAAGGGTCTTACTTCAATTACCCTCGCATCGCTGTGCTTATCGTTAGTTATAATTCCAGCTTGTGAGCCAGTTAGCGATATTGCTTCAATACCTAGCTTATTTAATGCAATGCAAAGCAGAGACATGGTAATTCGTTCCCCCGTACTTAAAAGCATGTCCATTTCTCTTTTGGGAGGATCATTAGAAATTTGCCTTGCCATTTCGATAAGAGAATCAGTGGTTTTGCCCATTGCAGAAACAACAACGGCTACATCTTTGCCAGAGTTTTTTAATGATGCAATCATTTCTGCAACTTTATTAAGTTTATTCAGGTCAGAAAGGCTGCTTCCACCATATTTTTGAACGATAACTTGCATTATAATTTTCTTAACTCATCAATCAATTGTGTTTTAATTTTAGTCTTCTCGTCAACTTTTTTAAGCAATTTTGCTGGAACGCCAGCCACCACCGTATAAGGTTCAACATCTTTGACAACAACAGAGCCAGCAGCAATAACAGCTCCTTTACCAACTTTCACCCCTTCAAGTACAACAGCATTTGCGCCAATTAGTACGTCATCTTCGATAATAACTGGGGCTGCACTTGGTGGTTCAATTACTCCAGCTAAAACTGTTCCTGCTCCTATGTGGCAATTTTTTCCAACAATAGCTCTTCCACCAACAACCACATTCATATCAATCATAGTTTTTTCCCCAATAACTGCTCCGATGTTTAAAACGGCACCCATCATAATTACACAATTATCACCAATTTCAACTAAGTCCCTAATTATTGCTCCTGGTTCAATTCGTGCTTTATACTTTGTTAAATCTGCAAGAGGAATTGCAGAATTTCGTCTGTCAATTTCAATTTTATATTTTGATATGAATTGCTCATTCATATCGTAAAAACTCAAAAATTCATCATACTCGATAAAAAGAATTCCCGACTTTTCGTTTCCAAAAAATTCATACTTTTCAAATTTGACCTTTGATAAATCACCTTGAAGATATACTTTAGCAGGAGTTTTTTTTACAGAGTTTGCTATGTAATTTATTATTTCGTACGAATCCATCTTTATCCTTTAATTATTTTATTTTAATTTGGGAAAATAACATCAGTAAAACTATAAAGACCTTTTTCTTTAGTTAAAACAAATTCTGCTGATTTCAAAATCCCTTCCGCAAAGGTTCTTCTGGATGTTGCACTGTGCTTAATAGAAAGTACTTCTCCAAGTCCGCCAAATTTTACTTCATGATCACCAGCAACATTACCAAGCCGTAAAGAAGAAATATTTATTTTCTTTTCGCCAAATATTTTTTCAATCATTTTTGCTGTACCGGACGGTTTATCTTTCTTAAATCTATGGTGCGTTTCTTCAATTTCAACATCCCAATCATTAAGTTTATCAGATGCAATTTCAACAAGTTTTAATAACACTTGAATACCGATAGAATAATTATAACTTTGCACTACGGGAACTTGTTTTGCAATTTCCTTAAGCTTTTCAAAATGATGTGGAAGTAATCCGGTAGTGGCAATTATAAAAGGGATTTTATATTCTTCTACAACAGAAATACTTTTTTCAAATACATCAGGTAAAGAACAATCTATTAAAACTGAGGGAACATCAGATATACTTTCCCCGTCAAGATCAAATTTATATACCATCTCATTACCTACCTCAGAAAAAACAGAAAAAACCTCAGTCCCCAATCTTCCTTTATAGCCAACAATTCCGTATTTAATTTTTCCACGCATAAAAATTTATTCCTCTTTTTTGTTAGCTTCTTGTTTACAATTTTGAAATTTCATCATCAAGAACTTTTTCAGATTTTTTTGAGACTGGAATCAAAGGAAGTCTAACAACATTTTCACACAATCCTTTTTTACTCATCACGTATTTCAAAGGAGAAGGACTTGATTCGATAAACAAAGCAGACATCATACTCAAGAAAGTTTTATTCAATCTTCTTGCTTCAGAATAGTCATTTTTCAAAATTGCGTTCGTTAGCATTTTAAGCTGCTTTGGATAGACATTAGAAAAAACAGAAATAATTCCCACGCCACCAAGAGCCATTATGGGCAAAGTTTGATCATCATTGCCGGAATAGACAGAAAAATTTTCCGGCATAATAGAAATGAGATGCGCAATTTGTGAAATATTTCCAGAAGCTTCTTTTATACCTATAACATTTTTGCAAGCATCATTTATTTTGATGACAGTTTCCGGCAATATATTCATGCCGGTTCGCGAAGGTACGTTGTAAAGTATTATTGGTAAGTCTGTCCTTTCAGAAATATATTTATAATGCTCAATTAAACTTTCTTGCGTTCCTTTATTATAATAAGGATTAACAATCAAAAGACCATCAGCCTTTAATTCTTCGGCAATTTTATTTAATACGACAACTTTTTTTGTGTCATTTGTTCCAGTACCAACAATAATTTTTGCTTTTCCGTTTACTGATTCAATAACAGTTGCAATTATTTTTCCCCTTTCTTCGATATCAATAACTGGCGACTCACCGGTAGTACCAAGAACAATAATAGCGTCAACACCATTTTCCACCTGATAATTACAAATTTTTTTAAGTGCAGAATAATCAACATTAAAATCCTTATCGAATGGCGTAGCTAAAGCAGTTCCAACTCCTTTAAACATTTTTTCCTCAATACTCATTAAAAATAATTGATGTAAAAATTACTTTTACAAATTTAATTTAAAATCAATTGAAATAATATTTTTTTAGAGAAAAATACTTTATGCTGTGCTGAAAATTTTTTAATTGATAAAATTCCACCCAAAATAAATTTTTAGAATTAAAAATATTTGAACGATATTTATAAAAATAGTATTTTTAACTGTTGTATTTCTATTGCGCCTGTAGCTTAATTGGATAGAGCATCTGACTACGGATCAGAAGGTTCGGGGTTCGAATCCCTGCAGGCGCACTACTGGCATTTTATTACTTGTTCTAACTTTCTTTAATCGTTCATTTCTCAAAGTATTTACTCCTTAATTATTTGACAAAAAATTAAATGATATCTTTAACTAAAACTAATGAATGGTTTAAAATCATTTTTCATATAATTGGATTTCTGAAACAGCAACTTCAAAATTTCTTGATTTATTTTTAAAGATGAGTTTAATCTTCTCAGTAGAAATGAAATGAAAATAAAATCAATTGCATTAACTGTGTTACCAACCGGTGATGCTGGGACCCTGGCTATCACATTAACTTTGTGAACCAAAGCTTTCTTGAACGAGTTATGGCTGAGTCCAAGTAGTTTTGCTATTTCCCGGCTTCCCATTGCCAGATTCTTTTGTTTAATATTTTTGGTCGATACCCAATTCTTCTAATTTTATCACCTTTCTCTCATACAAGTTTTTAATATCAAAAATTACGGAGTTTAGTTTTCAAGTGGTTCAATTTTCAGTGGAATTTTCAATTTTCAAATTCATTTTAAATTTTTCCATGTTTTCTCAGTATAAAAAATTACTCTTTGCAGTTTAATAGAATCCATATTTAATCATTAAAACGACAGACGTCGCGTCTATTCTAAACCTGCTTCAATAACTGCTTTGAAAGCCGGCTTGGGCTGCAACTTTCCATCAAACAAAAGCGCATCTTGACCGCGACGCCAAGAACGAGTATCACTAATACCCCAGAAAGTTACTCGATCGATTACGTCAGCATGGCGCTTGAAGATTTCAAATAACTTCTTGTAAACTTCTGCTTGCTTTATGTAATTTTCTTTCGGGATAGGTTTGTTATTTCCACGGATACCAAAGGCACCGCTGTTTTCGCCAGTTGCAGTCACATCCAATTCGGTGATGCTGACTTCCAATCCAAGTGATGCATAATCGGTGATCGCTTTTTCCACATCAGCAAGATTGGTATCCAAATGCCAATGTCCTTGAATACCCACCCCAGTGATCGGCACTTTTTCCGCTAAAAGACGCTTAAGTAAAATCATAGAGCTAGCGTGTTTGCCAGTGTTCTCTACTGCACCTTGTTCGATATTATAATCATTATAAAATAGTTTTGCATTCGGATCGGCTTCATGAGCCCATTTGAACGCCATGTTCAGAACGTCCGGTCCTATTATTTTGTACCAACTGTAATTACGCAGGTTCTCCGTCTTTCCTGCACCGCTATCTGCAATTGCTTCGTTGACCACATCCCAACCAACAACGCGCCCCTTGTAGTGTCCAACTACAGTAAAGATGTGTTTTTTTAATCGTTCTATTGCCAATTCACGAGATGCAGGCTGACCATCCGGTCCCTGAAAGAACCAACGACCTGTTTGTGCGTGCCAAACCAGGTTATGACCCCAAACCTTGACACCATTCTTTTGACACCAATCAACCATGGCATCGGCGGTAGCAAAATTGTAAGTGTCCTCCGAAGGATGAATCGGCTGCGGCTTCATACAGTTTTCCGGGGTCACTATATCATATTGTGTTTTAATATTTGCAAGCTCGGCATCTGAATATCCCTTTAGATCCGCTGCTGTGCCGATTAGAAATTTTCCGGCATAAACCTCTTTAAGTGATTTTAACGATGTTGTATCGGTATTGTTCTGACCGTAAACAATTACAGCCATTAGAACACACACAATAAAACTTAATCTCATTTTTCTGTTTGTCATATTTTTCTTCCCTTAGATAATTTTAAAAATTTTTCGAGTTATAATTTATCGGACATACAAATATCCTTACTTCCATTACAATTTAACTACAATTTTCTTTCCATTATAGGTGACTACTTTATCAAACGTTTTCGATGAATTAATTCCTATGCCTTTGTTATTTTTTACACAAACAATATTAAACTTATGTTCAGCAATCATACCTGGGAATGAACCTTTTCTTGCTCCGATAATTAAAATTTTTTTTGCATCATCCCAGGTAAAAGTTATAGTAGAATAAATTCCTTTCTCATAATCATAATTGTTGTTTTCATCTTCGAACAAAGTGTATTTTCCATTGGCACCGGGATAGATTCTAATCTCTATAGGATCATTTTTTTCAGTCGCATATTGAATTACCGGTCCCAAGGGAATTATTGATCCTGCTTTTATATAAAGAGGAATTTTGTCAAGTGGTGTTTCCGTTTTTATTGTCTGACCACCGTCGTAGCGTTGACCGGTCCAGAAGTTATACCAGGAAACCGGTTTTGGTAAATAGATATTCCGCTCATTAACATTAGGTTCAGTAACCGGAGCAACGAGAATTGCTTTTCCGAACATATATTCAAATGATTGATTTAATGCAGAAGTATCACCATTAAAATCCATAACCAAGGGACGCATCATAGTCGACCCATTTTTCGTTATCTGCCACGCTTCAGAATAAATATAAGGAAGTAGACGATAGCGCATTTGCATCATCTTCAGCATATCGGTTTGAACCAGGCTGTCGTAATTCCAGGGTTCCGTTTTTGACTGATATCCGTGAATACGGAAGATAGGATTAAACACTCCCCATTGATACCAGCGAATAAGCAGCTCCTGGTAATCTTTATCTATGTACTGCGCTTTCCCCGGACGAAAAAATCCGCCGATGTCGGTGGTCCAATAAGGCATACCGGTAATTGTATAATCCAGCCCGGCAACAATTTGTCTTCTAAAAGAATCCCATGTACCGTCAATGTCGCCCGACCAGTTTATCGTTCCGAATCTTTGCTGCCCGAGAAAAGCCGATCTTGTTAGAATACACACTCTCTTCTTAGAAGTTGTTTCTCGCTGACCTTCATACACCGCCCTGCTGACAAACAACGGATAAGTAAGACGATAAAATTCTCCTAATCCAAAGTATGTTTTAGTACCATGCAGAGCATCGTTTTCCGGTTCCGTCGCGTCCATCCACCACGAATCAACCCCATGGCTAAATAAATTTTGATTTAAAGTATTCCAGTACTCTTTTCTTGTAAGCGGATTAAAATAATCCAGCCACTTAGTATCAGGTATATAAAGATTTTTCGCCAAGTACTCTTTTCCCAGGGTAGAATTCGTATCTGGGTTTGACCAAATGGAAATACAGAAATGAGCATTTAAGTCATGTAATTCTTTGATAAAACCCGAAGGATTTGGATAATTGGTTGTATCAAATTCTGGAACGCCCCAGCCGTTATTTCCCCAGTACTGCCAATCTTGTACAATAACATCAATAGGAATTTCTTTTTTTCTGAATTTCTTTACAGTTTCCACAAGTTCTTTACCTGAGGTATAACGTTCTCTGCATTGCCAAAAACCATACGCCCAACGTGGAAGCATTGGTACATTACCCGAAAGATTCCGATAAGTAGCTATTACATTATCAGCCGAAGGACCGTAAAACACAACATAATCTAGCAGCTTTGCATCCGGTGAACGAAATGTTGTTTCGTCGTCAGCAAGTTTCCACGATACTTTGGGTGTGTTGATTGATTTGCAAACCACTTGTATCTGATGTTCACCGGCTTCTAATTTCACCAGGGCATCTGCAGTAGGCGGAAGCCAAAAATTAGTAATGTCAATACAAGGCTTTCCATCTATAGAAATATATTGACGGTTACCCATATCGCCTAAATTAAGAAATATAGAATATTCTCCGGTAGTCGGAACTTTAAAATGCCCCGAATAAAATGACTGCTGCTGCAAGATTTTTTGCGTCCCGGATGTGGTGGTAACCTCGGCTGTCTGATTATAACTGTCCGATGACTGCACTTGCTTTACAAGCTTTATAAAACTATCTGCGGGATTAAAATCAGTCAACCCGTATTGATGCCAGAGCAAACCGTATCCTTTGCTTGAATAAATAAATGGAAGTGAAATTTGCGAGTTAACCTGAGTTAAACGTCGTGTAACATTTTTTAAATTGAATTGCCCGTCCTGAAACTGTCCCAGCCCGAATATATATTCATCCTTTGGAGATTCAAAACTTTGCTCTGCCACAAAGCAAGGTTCTCCCATTACGGAATCAGGAATTAATTTTCGGCTGCCGGCTTTTTCACTCAGAAATATTTTACCGGCATTATTTGCAAAAGACAATTTGCCTGTTTGCTTATCTAAAATAACGGTAATTTTTTTCCCCTTTAATTCAAGCTTTGAAGATAAATCATAAATTTTAAAAGGTGGAGCCGAATAATCGGAGGTGAAAATAAGCTCGGGAACTTTGGCTTCAACACCTTTATAAAATTTGATCCTTACTGCATTCTCCGCAAAAGAAGAAATATTAAGCGTGCCGTTCGACAAAGTAACGTTCAATCCATCCTTTAATTGCTTAAAACTTTTTACAACCTGTCCTTGACATAAAAATGGGAAAAGGCAAACTAAAAACAAATATTTAATTTTTATTTCCATTCTTATCTTCGTCTCTATTATAAATTAAGGATATTCAGTAAAAACCAGATTACTGAATTATAATTTTAGTCATCTTCAAATCTTTGGTAGCGGAGCTGGTTCCGTACCATACTTCGTACTCTCCGGGTGTTACAGCCACTTGATGGCTTGCTTTATCAAAGAACTCAAAGGTAGAAGAAGGAAGATTAATAACAACTTGATTTGTTTTACCTGCAGAAACTTTTACTCTTTGAAATCCTCTTAATGTTTTTATTGGTCCGTCAGTGTCGTTTACTTTGTGTACATAAATTTGAACTATCTCTGTTCCATCCCATTTACCCGTATTATGTACTGGAATTGTAAGAGCAACACTCTCATCATTTTTAATTATTGTTTTACTTACTTTAGCCTTACCGATTGCGAAAGTTGTATAACTTAATCCATAGCCGAACGGGAAAAGCGGATCAGACATAAAACGGTAAGTACGACCTTTCATCGAATAGTCATCAAATGCCGGTAATTGTTTTATACTTTTGTAAAAAGTAATCGGCAATTTCCCCGAAGGATTATAATCACCGAATAAAACATCAGCTACAGCCTGTCCACCTTTTTCTCCACCGTACCATGCCTGAAGTATTGCATCGCAGGTTTTTGTTTCGGGAACCAAACCGATAGCAGAGCCTGAACAATTTACAAAAATAATTTTCTTACCAGCCTGCTTCAAAGCCTCCAAGCAATTACGCTGCACTTCGGGAAGTTGAATGTCAGTTCGGTCGCCGCCTTTGAAACCCGGAAGATTCACTGGCATTTCTTCTCCTTCAAGCTGGGAAGAAATACCGCCAACAAAAATTACCTCGTCAATACCTTTCAACTTTTTTAACAGGGCATCGTAATTAACAGGCACCTCCCTGCCGAAGTTCAGACTGAGACTGGCAGTCCAGTTCTGAATCTGCCTAAAATCAGCTTCAATTTTATATTCTTTCCCTGCCTCAACTTTAAGTGTAACATGCCTGGGAAGTGCTCTCCACATATAAACTCTAGCAAGAGTATCTCCGTTAACCTTAAGTACAAAACTTCCACAGGCTTCAATTCTAAAAGCAATTTCACCGGACTGCGAGGGTCTATAAACAGTTTCATATTTAGCTGAAAAATCTTCCAGATGCACACCGGTGCTGAATTCATGCTGTCCGAAAGTGGTTAGCTTGATAGGATTTACTATCTGATCAACGGCAACGGCTTCACCATTGGATTCCCGGTTGTTCCAGTAAGTAGCTTTCATACCTTTTTTGCCGTCAATCGAACACTCCCCGAATGCCGGTTCAATAACAGAATTTTCTACCAGGTCGCAGCCTTTGTCGTAAACAATTTTATCGGCAGGTAGTTTAGTCTTTATGCCGTCCAGAATAGTTACGGTTGTAACGGGCGTGCCGTTGTAGTTACCCCACATAAGTTGTTCGTCATCGGCATTCGGTCCGATTACTGCAATCTTATTTATCTTTTTTGATAACGGCAGAATGCTATTTTTGTTTTGCAGGAGAGTCATTGATTCTCTCGCCATGTCCAATGCTAATTTCTGATGTTCGGAAGAATTGACAACTGACATCGGAATTTTTGTCCATGGAACTAATGAATCACTATCCATTTCTCCCAAATCAAAGCGACCTTCCAATAGACGCATAACGTGTTTGTTAATCTCTGTTTCCGATACCAAGCCTTTTGCAACAGCATCGGGTAATTTTTTAAAAGCATAATTATATCCGCACTCAACATCAGTACCGGCTAAAACTCCTGTAGCCGCAGCATGAACAGCATCGGGAGAAACTTTATGACTCATATAAAAATCAGTTATTGCACCGCAGTCGGAAACAACCATATATTTAAATCCCCAATCATCACGCAGAATCTGCTGAAGCAAATGGCTGTTGCCGCAGCACGGCTCATTATCAATACTTTGATAAGCACACATAACCTCGCGTACACCAGCTTTCTGAACAAGTGCTTTGAAGGCAGGTAAATATGTTTCCCACAAATCGCGCGGATTAATATTTGTTAAATCCATAACGTGGCGTTCTGACTCAGGCCCCGAGTGCACGGCAAAGTGTTTGGCACAAGCAAGCAACTTTCGATACTTTGCTGTCGATGGTCCTTGTAACCCTTTTACAACTTCAATTCCCATGCGGGAAGTTAAATACGGATCTTCTCCATAGGTTTCCTGCCCGCGCCCCCATCTCGGATCGCGAAATATATTGATGTTAGGTGTCCATACAGAAAGACTTAGAAAACGGCGATTAGGCTTTCCTTCTTTTTGCGATTCATTATATTTTGCTCTTACTTCGTCAGAGACCGCACTGAATACTTTGTAAACTAATCCATCATCAAAAGAAGCCGCCATGCCGATCGGCTCCGGAAAAACCGTTACACTATCGTTATTTGCCAATCCGTGCAAAGCTTCACTCCACCAATTGAATTCTTTTATCCCAAGCCGAGGAATGGCTTCAGATTGGTCGCACATCAAAGCTGCTTTTTCATCCAATGTTAATCTTGATATTAAATCCTTAGCGCGTTCTTCCGGACTAAGATTGGGATTTTGATATGGCAATGTTTGTGCACAAAGGTTTATTGAGAATAAAACAACGGCAAATAAAAACATTAAATATTTTTTCATTTTATTTTAACTCCACTCGAAAAAGTTTTTCTAATTGTTTATCATATTTTTTAAACTACTACACCTTTTTTCAAAATTATGTTTGCATACAAAGCAGATTCACTTGTTGCAACTACTGCATAAGATTTTTTCGCTCTTTCATAAAAAACAAAACGTTCTATAAATTCGAATTCTTTAAATGGCTCCTTACTTTCTAAAATTATTTTTCTGTATTCATCCCAGATTACCGGTTTAACATTATCGCCTTGAACCACTTTCATTAACCCGACGGGATTTTTAACATAAATATCTAGCGGAAAAAATTTTAATATTGCTTCCAAAACCTCAGGCACATTATGTCCATCGAGTCTAATTAATCTTTGCGCAATTGAAGCAGCGGGAAAATTTCCGTCAGCTATAACTAATTCATCGCCGTGTCCCATTTCCATAAGTATTTTTAATAAGTCAGGACTTAAGATGTTAGGAATATTTTTTAACAATTTTTAAACTCCTTTTTTCTATTTTATTTCCTCATCAAAAACAACGGCAACTTTACCGCATTTACCGCTTGCCATAACCGAATATGCATCACTGACATCATCTAATTTGAACCGGTGAGTAATTAACGATTCGGGTTTAATTTTCCATCTAACCAAATGTTCAACAAGCTCTTCCATACGCCAGATATTTGTAACCCATGAACCATAAATAGTTTTTTGGTCATGAATAATATCTCTGGACGGTTCGAATTCGCAAGTGCCACCTTCGCCGAGAAATACAATTTTCCCCCATTTACGTGCAGCTTGAATACAAGTTAAACGGGCTTTGTTATTAGCGGAACAATCAATTGATTTTTCCACACCATATCCTGAAGTCAAATCGCGGATTTGCTCTACATTATTTTTATCGGCTTTAATTACTTCATCGAACAAACCGGTATTTTTTGCGATGGAAAGCCTTTCATCAATAACTTCAATGCCGAAAATTTTTTGTGCGCCCAAAGCTTTGCAAAGCATAGCCGAAGCCAGTCCAACCGGCCCCAAGCCGGTAATTAGTACAGCGTCATTTCCGCTAATACCGATTTTTTCCAGGCCCTCGTAAACAGTTCCGAAACCGCAGGCAACCTGGGCACCATCCGAATAACTTAGTTCATCCGGTAAATAAACAAGGTCCTTTTCTTCGGCAAGTAAGTATTCAGCCATTCCTCCGTCGCGCTGCCATCCATAAGCGCGCCTGTATTTACTAGTACAGGATATCATATAACCTCTCCGGCAATCATTACAAACCCCGCAGCCAGAAATATGGTATACAATTACGCGGTCATCTTTTTTAAACCGGCGGCATCCGGGACCAACTTCTACTATCTGGCCGCTCGGCTCATGCCCGGCTATTATTCCGGGATTATAACCTTCGGGCCCCCTGCCAAGATGCTCATGATAAATGCAGCGTATATCCGAACCGCATATTGTAGATGATTTCATTTTTATCAAAACTTCCCCGTGTTTAGGAACGGGAATTTCAAAATTTTTTAATTCTACCGAACTGTCTCCGGGTAGAATTGCGCCAATCATTTTACTCATTGTTTTACCTTTATTTTTTTAAGCCGGTGTTATTTCTCCAGTTAAATCCCATAAATCTTCCCAATCCTGGTTTTCTTTCCATAGAAAGACCTGTCCCTTAATTAACCTGCAGTTCTTATCTATCTTTGAAATTTCTTGCATATCATTTTCATTTAATTGTACCTTAACAACAGCTTCAAGATTTTCAAAGAAATGATTTACTGAAAAAGGAATCGGGATTTGACCCCGTTGTATTGCCCATTTTATTGCAACCTGTGCAGGCGTTACATTTAATCTATCCGCAATCTTGATTAAAACTTCATCTTCAAGATCAACAGTATCATCCTCGGTTCTGTCGCGTTGCGGGCGCCCCGGTGAACCAAGCGGACAGTAACCTATGGGCAGAATATCATTCTTCAAGCAGAAGTTAAATAATTCCGGCTGCTGAAAATGAGGGTGCAGTTCCATTTCATTGCAGGCAGGTTTTATCTTTGCATCGTTTAATAAAAGCTTTAACTTCGGTACAGTCATATTCGAAGTTCCGATATTTTTAACCAGACCATCTTCAACAAGCTTTTCCATTTGGCGCCACGTCTTCATATAATTTTCATGAATGTAAGGTTTTGCATTAGGGCTTCGCGATGAAACATCACATTTGGGCGGATGAAAATTCGGGAAAGGCCAGTGAACAAGATATAAATCAAGATAATCGATTTTAAGATCTCTTAATGTTTGTTTGCATGATTCAATAACATGGTCATGCATATCATTCCAGACTTTTGATGTAATCCATAAATCTTCCCGTTTAAGAAAACCGCTGTAGAATATTTCATTAAGAACGTTTCCGATATTTTTTTCGTTACCATAAACCGATGCGCAATCGATATGCCTGTAACCGGAATAAATTGCTTTCTTAACTGTTTCAGATACTATTTCAGCGGACACGGAATCTGAGCCGAATGTTCCGTATCCGATGCAAGGAATCTGGCTTCCGGTATTAAGTTTTTTAGTCGGTATTAATTCGGGATTTATCGTTTTTTTTATATCATTCATTTCTTACATTCTATTCTCTAATTAATAAAAATACGATCTCACTTTCATTTTTATCTTTAGATATTTTTAACTCTACCTCTCAACATATTTATTTTTGTTTTTGATAGTATAGATTAAACCAGTAACTGTTATTAATGCTCCCCACCAAATATTTGTATGAAGACCGATTAGTTTAGTATTTTCAACAGTTGGACTAATTAATTCAAAAATTCCGGCAAGAAAAACCAGGATACCGATTGCCAGCAATATTAATCCAACAAAATACCAGATGCTTCTCATTCCTTTTTCAGTTTCCAATACTTACTCCTACCAAAGTAAAATGTTTATTACTATAAAAATTATCAGCGTTATCGCTGCCCAGAATTCAGGTTTCTTATACAACGCAACTTTTTCTTCTGCGGGTTCATTTTTATCAAGCAGCCCTTTTACATAACCGTGAAGTTCTTCATCGGTTTTATTTTTTGTAAATAGACTTATGATAATGGCAGTACCGCTTGATATTACCCACGCCCAAACAGCACGCCAAAAATTTGCAGCCATAAAAGATTGTGCACTTGCTCCATCGCTTCCAGGGATAACAAAACTTGTTGGAATTACTTTAACTTCCTGTGCAATAAATAATAGAACGGCAACAAGAGTTCCAACAAGCATTCCCCAATATCCTCCCTTAGGTGTTATAAATTTCCAAAACATGCCAAGAATAATAACCGCAACGGAAGGTGCTAAAAACATTGAGCTTATTGCCTGGAGATAATCAATAACCGTAGGCATACTGCGCGCAATATATGCACCAGCCACACTTAAAAGAATTCCGGCAATTGTTGTAACTCTTCCTATATATAGTAGCTTTTGTGAAGAAGCATTTTTATTTATAACCGAATGATAAATATCATAAGTCCAAACAGCATTAAACGAGCTCATATTACCGGCCATACCAGCCATAAACATTGCTACCATCGAGGTTACACCAACGCCAATTAAACCCGGGGTAAAATATCTTTGCATCAGCAAAGGCAACACCGAATCATAATTTGTTTTTCCGCTTTCAACTAGCAAGCTGAATCCGCTTGAAGGATTATTGATTAGCACTAAAGCAATCATGCCAGTACCTACCACTACTACTCCAAGAAGCAGCTTGAAATAAGAACCTATAATTGGAGTCATTCTTGCCGAGCGTAAATCTTTTGCCGAAAAAGCTCTTTGTATAATTAGAAAATCAGTTGTCCAGTAACCAAACGCAATTGCAAAACCTAATCCAAGAATTAATCCGCCCCATGTAACATACATCGGATTATTTGCAGCATTTCCAGAAGTAGCCCAAAGAGTTTTAAATCCAGCAGAAAGATTTGCAGATATCTCTGCAGGCCCGCCTATATCAACAAGTCCTAAAATCGGCAGAATTAATATGCCGGCCCATATCAAGAAGAATTGAACAATTTCGGTAAACATGGCTGAAAGCAACCCGCTTAATGTAACATAGAGCGCTACAAAAATTGCCGAAAGCCAGATGCTTAAATCCCAGTTCCAGCCAAGAAAAGTATGAAAGATTAAAGCTTGCAAGTAAAGTGCAATACCCGAAACCAAAATCATATTTACAACAAACATGGCTGCGTTAAAAACCCGTGCACTTTCGTTGAAACGGGCCTTTAAATATCCCGGTATTGATTTAATCTTGCTGTGGTAATAAAACGGCATCATAAAAACACCAAGGAATAACATAGCGGGAACCGCACCTATCAAATAAAAGTGCGCTGCGTATAAACCATACTTGACACTTTGCCCTGTATAACCTATAACCTCCATTGAACCCATGTTGGCTGACATGAACGCTATTCCGCATACCCACATGCTGTTCTTTCTTCCGGCAAGAAAGAAATCTTCATCGGATTTTGTAAACTTTTTTAAATAAAAACCAATCCAGACAATGAATGCAAAATAGACTAACATTATTGCCCAATCAAAAAAACCTAACGGCATTGAGTTCATATTACTTCCTATTTGAGATTAATGAATTGGTCATAAACAGTTACTCGCTTTTTCAAAATAATATTTGAATATAAACAGATCAATTGTTACCATTGCAGAAAAAATAATTTTCAATCTTTTAAAGAAGCAAGTTATAAATAGTATTCTTAACTGCTTCTGAAATAATTTAAGCTCGAATGTAATCAAATTTAAAAGATCTGAGTTTAATACATGGGATTTCAATATTGCACTTAGATTCTTAATGGGGATCGCATTTATATCTAACTAATTTTATTTTACTAATATCATTAAGCATGGATGTAAATAAATCAAACTATTTTTTGATAATGGAATCGTTCCAAATAAATTCTTCATCAATCGAAATGTTCTTTTTTATTTCAATACCTGGACTATTAATAATTTCAATCAACAATCCCGCAGCCTCGCTTCCGATTTTTCTGGGATCTTGATTAATAACTGAAAGCGATGGAGTAAAATTATTTGCGGTATCCTTAAAACCGAATCCTGCAACACCAATATCTTCTGGAATTTTCACTCCCTTTTCTGCTGCCGCTTTATATACTCCCAAAGCCACCTGGTCATTTACCGTAAATATTATTTCAGGGAGCTTCTTTGATTTATATAATTTCATAAAAGAATAATAACCATCAAGTACTTCAAAACCACCCTCCATTATCCATTCAGGTTTTATCCGAATTCCTTTTTTCTTAAGAGCATTTTTGTAACCGAGGCATCTCTCTTTTCCAATACCGACGCTGGAATACCCTGCAAAGTGCGCTATCTTATTATAACCGTTATCTATAATTTTATTCAATGCGGCAAATGCGCCCTCCCTGTCATTATAAGTTATACTTGGAAATTCCAGTCCCTCAAATCGCCTGTCAAAAAAAACAAAAGGTATGTTTAGCTTTTTTATATAGTTGAAAATTTTAGGACTTTTGGTTTCCTGCGAAACGCATACCAAAAGACCATCGACACGCATACCAATTAATTTCTGAATATTTAGTTTTTCACTTTGTTGATTTTCCCTGGAAACCGTTACAAATACATTATAATTTTTTCCTCCTGCGGTATCAATAATACTGTCCGTGGCATACGCAAAAAAACTATTTTCCAAATCCGGAATTACGACACCGAGCGTAAACGATCTTCTCGATGTTAAATTCTGAGCTATTAAATTTGGAATATATCCCAGGTCTTCTGCGGCTTGTAAAACCTTTTTTTTCATTTCTGCAGAAATGTCAGGATGGTTTCTTAAAGCTTTAGAAACTGTAATACGAGTTACGTTCAGTTTTTTAGCAATGTCTTGCTGTGTTGTATGATTCATTTACTTACCCGCGTACTTTCACGGGTAATTTAGTGTTTTATTTAAAATTAATCAAGAAGATTTAGTAAAATTATTTTTTAAATTCTGTAAACCATTCTAAAGTCTGCAAAAAAGAAATTTTAACGTAATAAACTTTACTATTCAAAAATCATTTTATCCAAATTTAGAGGACCGGCATCAATAACAATTTTTAAAATATGCCGACCGGCTTCAAGCTTAATTTTCTTATTAACTACTTTCCATGATTGAAAACCATTTGTATTTGGAATCGAAATAATTCCTGTTTTGTTTTCACCGTCGCATTCGAGATGCAGTTTCCCAGAGTCGTAAGGCGTAGCAATATAAAATGCAACATTATAAGTTGCCGATTTACTAACATCAACTGTATAATCAATCCACTCTCCGGCCTGAGTCCAGCCAACGGTATAACCGCCTTCCGAACAAGTATCAATATCAACACCTTCATCGGGACGATAATACCTGCCTTGATTTATATCATCCGAATCGAAATATGCATCTCCGGGGCAGCCCTTATCATAATCCTCAGCTTCAATTATTCCGGGAATACTGTGATGTTTGTAAGCTTCCTGTTTCATCTCGCAGATTTCGATTAGTCTCCACTTATAGGAACCGTTTTCAGAATTAATCAATTCAGCTTTGCTGCCTTCGGCAATAGAATCGCTTACAGCTAATACCATATCCGGAAATTGTTTGTTGGAAATTTTTAATAATCCATTATGAGCATCATCAATTTTCCAAAGCTGGTTATCTTTCCCGTTATAATTCGCCATCTTTAGAACATGATCTGAAATATCACACTCGAATACCTTTTCATTATTCTCACGATTAAAAATTTTATAAATACCTTTACCTAATGGTTCCAATTTCCATTGGCTTGAAAGCTCCTTTCTTTTTTCTGTCAACTTAAGGTCAGCGTCAAGTACCAAATTACCCCGATTGTTTTCCGAAACTATATAATAATGCGGAGTACAGTTAATGTCTGCATACATAAAAAGAGGCTGAATTTTACCGTCGAAGTTAAGCTTTAAAACATATGCCATTTCTTTGAAAGAACGTTCCGGTAAATTGACGACTAAGCCTTCTGCACTTTGTTTATAGGTTAACGGCAAGTATTTTCCAGCCTCGCCGTTTATAAGCTCAACAGATTTCAGATTATCTAAATTGATTCGATCGGAAGACAATGACTTAAGCACTATTTCTTTTTCACCGTTTTCCCACCCGAGCAATATTGCATAAAGAGTTTTATAATCTTTTGATCTTGTATAGCGAACATCTTTAGCGGTTCCTTCCAAAGGCGTTCCCATTACGCCGTAACCGTTTCCCATCTTGGTAGGACCTTCTCCAAAAACTTCCCATGCACGAGTTGCATATACAGCTTCGCCGTATTTTTTAAGCCATGAGCCCATTGCGTGCAAGATATCTTTTTGTTCATGCGGTATTGTACCGTCGGCTTCGGGAGAAATATTAAGCAGCATATCTCCGTTTTTACTTATTCTATCAAGAAAGCTGTGCAGTATTGCTTTAGCGGAATAATATTTAATTCCTTTAGTGTAACACCAGCTTGTAGAGCTGACTGCATCATCGGTAAGCCAATAATTATCAGTAATATCGGGCGGACCTCCGCGTTCGTAATCCAGCACGGCGCATTTGGTATTAAGGCCATCTTTGAATGTTGCTACAACAGGCTTGTTCCATTTTCCCGCTTCATTATAGTAATAAGCTAAAAACTGTAAAAGAACCGGCTGTGAAATTAAATGTAAATTGAAATCCTGGTAAATTATATCGGGTTTGTAACCATCAATAACTTCTTTAAGCTTGGCTAACCAAAATGCTTCGTTCTTTTCTTTACCCTGCTGTCCGAAAAGCATTTGAAGTTTAGGATCTTTTGTTTTAGGAACATGGTCGTAATAACCGGTAATGTTATATGCATGGTGCATAGAAAGAATTACCTTCATATTTTTTTTACGGATGGCTTTGGTAAGCAAGCCCACAAGATCAAGCTTCGGTCCCATATCTTTTGCATTCCATGGATTAACCTTACTTGCCCACATAGAAATGCCATCATGATGCTCTGCAACCGGACCGGCGAATTTAGCTCCTGCATCGGCAAATAATTGCGCCCACTCATCGGGATCGAATTTACCGCCTTCGGATTTAAGCTTGGGATGAAACTGTACAAAATTACCTTGCTTATCTTTTGCGCCAGTTATAAAATAATAGTATGGCCATTTCGAAGGATCGCCGTAAGTTTCAATATGATGTTTATTTTCAGGCGTACCTTTGATGTACATGCTCCGGGGATACCATTCGTTTCCAAATGCCGGTACGGAATAAACTCCCCAGTGAAAATAAATACCGAACTTAGCATCCTTGAACCATTCTGGAACCGGATTTGCCTTATCCAACGATTTGAAAGTCGGTTGATATTCTTGTTTCTGTGTTTGAGCAGAAACTTTTACCATCAATCCGGAAATAAATATGATGAATAAAAACGCGATTAAAAATGTTTTTGTTTTCATAAGTAATTTACCTTAAATAAATTATCATTGGGATATTAAGTCCGGTATTTTTTTACATAAAATTATTTTTTATTCTACCTCTGTTGAGATAAATTTTAATCCTGAAATAGTAACTGCGCAAATTCATGCAGACTGCGGCGCCAGCTTTGCCACTCGTGCGCGGTTTTAGGAGAAACATAAAAATGAGCATTGATACCTTCCGCAGCAATTGCTTTAGTAGCTTCTTCGGGATTTCCGCCGAAGACATTGCCTCCTTCTTTCATCCGGTCCATTTCCCTGCCGCCGAAACTTACAAAAACAAGTTTTACTTTTTCTTTGAAACCGGGAGTGTTTTTAACATCTTCGGTAGTAATGCTGCCGCCGCTGAATAAACCTATATCTGAAAAAGTGTCGAGATTTTTTAGGGTGATTAACTTGGTTTCAAAACCGCCCATAGAAAGTCCTGCCATTGCGCGATGCTGTTGATCCGGAAGTGTACGGAAATGCTCATCTATATAAGGAATCAGTTCATCTATCAGAACAGTTTGAAAAGGTTTGATATCGAAATTTTGTAAACCTCCTATTTTGACATCATTGGTCATGCCGTATGTCATTACAATAATAAACGGTTTGGCTTTGCCTTCAGCAATCAGATTATCCATAATTAAATTAACTTTGCCTTGGTTCGGCCAACCATATTCATTTTCGCCATAACCATGTTGAAGATATAATACAGGGTAACGTTTCGAAGTGTTAGTTGAATAATCCGGGGGCAAATATACAAACGCCCTTCTCGAAGTATTTGTACTCTTGGAAGGGAAATAGATCTCGCTAATCTGGCCGTGAGGGACATTCTTTAATTCATAAAAATCCTGGTCGTGAGCCGGTATTTCAATACCGCTACCCCAGCGCATGGCTCCGTAATAATATAAACTGTTGGGATCGGGAACTGCCGCACCGTCAATCCAAAGTTGATAGTAATGAAATCCTTCGTCCTGAGGATTTGATACCCCTGTCCAAATGCCGTTCGTATCTTTAGTTAGATCATATTTCACGGCGCTGATATCAAGCTGTACTTTATGTGCTTCAGGCGCGGATATACTTGCGCGCACTCTTCCTTCAGAATTTACTTCGGGATATTCTTTACCCGGCTGATTAGTTACAGCAGGTTTGAAGTCTTCCTTAATAGTATGTTGTTCTGTTTGCGCAAGACCAACCGAGCCAAATACAGCGAATAATAATACTACTAAAAAAATAAAATGTTGTTTCATTACTATTCTCCTTTAATTTATAAATGATGATTAAGTTAATTCGTTTTAAATTTACCACTTAAAAACTGTTCGCATTTAACCCTAAGAATGTGTATTTATTTTTATAAATCACTTGTCAAAATTAATTTTTTGTTTTTATTATAACTTCCGATTCTTTTAATCCATCTGAGTTTGCAGTAATATTTATTTCTCCATTTTTGTCTGTCGATTGTATTATTACAAGAGCTAAACCGTGGAAAGCTTTTCGATTATTAGCTTTAAAAAATTCATGACTGATTGGATTGCCATTTCCAACTCCGACAATAGTTCCCTCACCTTTAACTTCAAAGTTAATAAGATTATCTGCGTTCGGACAAATCCGGCCTTCTTTGTCCACAACTTCAACTTTAACATAGGAAAGGTCTTTTCCATCGGCGCGAATTTCTTTTCTGTCCGGGACCAATATTATTTTTGCGGGATCACCTGCAGTTTGTACCTCATCCGTACAAACTATCTTCCCATTAATTTTTGCCACTGCTTTTAAGGTTCCCGGCGAGTAAGGAACCTCCCATGCTAAGTGCAAATCTTTTGTATCACTGAATTTCTTTTCACCAAGTGATTTTCCATTCAAAAATAATTCTACTGATTCACAATTGCTGTAGCACCAAACCGGAATCTTCATCCCTTCGAAGCCCTTCCAATTCCAGTGCGGAAGAATATGAACCATCGGTTTGCTTGTCCACTGGCTTTGATAAAGGTAATAACGGTCTTTCGGAAAGCCGCATAAATCAACAATACCAAAGTATGAAATAACTGAAGGCCAGCTAAAAGGCGTTGGCTCTCCAATGTAATCAAAGCCTGTCCAGACAAATTCACCAGCAATCCAAGGTGCGTTTTTTACCGCCTTGAGGGATGTTTCTGCCACATTAGCCCAACTTGGCGCATCCATATCATAAGAAGAACACTGGTTATTTAGTTCTTGTACTATCTTAAGTGAATCACCGTCTTTAATAAGATTATATTCTCCGCGCGTGCTTACGGTTGATGCAGTTTCCGAGCCGAATAGTTTTACTTTTCCTTTCAATGTATTGTAAAAAACCGGATTATAATTTATACCAAGAACATCAAGCGGTTTCGAATATCCGCTTTTAACAGCTTCTCCAGGCGTATTGCATGCGGATGTAACCGGCCGTGTTGAATCTTCCTGATGACAAATATCTACAAGAAGCTTGGACATTTCGTATGCATTTGGACTACCTTGTTCCGGTATTTCATTGCCGATGCTCCATAGAATTATACTTGGATGATTCCTGTCGCGGAGAATCATATCAGTTAAGTCCCTCTTGCTCCATTTATCAAAAAACCTTCCGTATCCAAACTTTGTTTTGTTCATTTTCCATTCATCAAATGCCTCGTCCATAACTAACAGTCCCATGCGGTCGCATAAATCAAGTAGCTCAGGCGCGGGCGGATTGTGGCTAGTGCGTATTGCGTTGCAGCCCATGTTTTTCATGATTTCCAATTCGCGTTCAATCGCTCTTTTATTAACAGCTGCGCCTAAACTTCCCAGATCATGATGCAGACACACACCGTTAATATTGACATGTTTGCCGTTTAAGAAAAATCCTTTGTCCTTTGTAAATTCAAAAGAACGAATTCCAAAAGGAGTTTCACTATCATCCACTAAATTGTTATCTACATAAACTCTTGATTCTACGCGGTAAAGGATTGGATTTTCCAACGACCACAACTTCGGTTCCTGAATTTTGACAACCTGTGTAAAAGTACTGACGTTGTCGGCTTTTATTGTTTGAATTGAACTGCTGCTTCCGATTTTATTCCCGGACTCATCAACAATATTAGTTACAAGCGTAACTTGTTTTGCTGAGAGAGATTGATTCATGATATTTGTTTTAATGTGTACAGTCGCTTCTTTTTCAGATATTTCCGGTGTGGTAATATACGTTCCCCAATGCGCAATATGAACGGGATCGGTTATAGTTAGTCTTACATTCCGGTAAATGCCTGCGCCAGAATACCACCGTGAACACGGCTGCTGCACATCCACTCTTACTGCTATAACATTTTTTTCATCACCAAATTTCAAGTGCTTAGTCAATTCGTATTGGAAGCTGGAGTAACCGTAAGGTCTGTTACCAAGGTGAAAGCCGTTTATCCAGACATCGCTGTTCATATACACACCGTCGAATTCTACAAATACACACTTGTCCTTTATATTTTCAGGAAGTTTAAATGTTTTTCTATACCACCCGATACCGCCGTCTAAATATCCTGTACCGCTTCCGCCCGGGCAGGTAGATTCAAAAGGACCTTCAATTACTTTTTCTCCTTCATCATAAATACCGCCACTTTGTATTCCATCGAATACCCTAACAGCAATACAATTCTTTTCACCATAGCGGATAATTTCGTGAGGAACTTTATAATACCGCAATTGATCCCATGCAGTAGTATAGTTCGGCGGAAAAGAACCCATACCTCCGACTTTCACACCATTAAAATAGGTTTCATCGGCGTCATCAATTTTGCCGACATTGATGTAGATGTCTTTACCTTTTAAATCCGCAGGAATAGTCAATTCACGACGATACCAGCCATACACATAATCTTTGGTATAATTTGAACTTTTTTCCCAGGTTGAGGGCAGCTCCACTGTCTGCCAGGAATTATCATTCAGACCAGGATTTTTCCAAAGCGTATTGTCCCCTTCTTTGAATTTCCATTCTCCTTTCACGACATGAAATTCTGGTAAATCTTTATTATTTGTTTCAGATTGGAAATGTCCTTCAATGCTCCAATCATGGGGTAAATTAAGTAGTCTCCAATGCGAATCATCGAGCGAAGGATTTTGTCCGTCTTTAACATCGCCGAATTTAAAGTGCCACGCTTTATCAAAGAGCTGAGTTGTTCGAGGAGAATCGGAAGTGCTGTAAAATTTTGCCGATAAAACTCCGGTAAGAAGAAGCATACTGCTTAGAAATAGGTAAAGTTTGATTTTCATACGACGTCTCTTATTTATTTTCGATAAATTATTTAATTGTTGTTTGTGTATCATTCTAAATTATGTTTTTAATTTGCCTTGAATTTCCAATAATCAAAATTGAAAAGTTTTTCACCGGGATTACCTTTAAATACAAAATATAAATCATGAACTCCAGAAGCATTTTTAACTGAAGTCGATTCAAGTTTCCAATTCTTTAAACTGCCTGTTTTCGATATTTGTAATGCGCCTATTTTAGTCCCGCCAAGACTATCTATACGTAATTCAATTTTGCTGCCGTTTAAAGCGCTTGCAATGCTTGCACTAAAAGTTGCGGCTCCTTTATTTCCAAAATCAACTCCTTCAACTTTTATATAATCACCATTGTTAATATCGGTAACATAGATGCCCTCACTTTTGCTTTTCTCGGTTTTTACACCAGATTCCCACGCGATAGTTTCAGCCTCATTTCTGATATAGGGATTTAAATTACCGATTTGCGGCACTCCGGCAGTTGTCCACCAGGGAAGCTTTTGAATTGTGCCATCCGGGTTGTAAGTCATTTCTTCAACACAAACCGAGCGTCTTTCGCGATGAATATTAGTCAAGGAATAATTAATAGCATAATTAAAACCGAACACATACCAATTACCTTTGTATTCAATTATACCAGGATGGTTACCAGACGATTTTTTATTCGCGTCCATGATCATTCCTTTGTATTCCCACGGACCTGTAGGACTGTTACTCATCGCATACCCGATTCCTTCAGGACAACAAGTTGAAGCGTATGCCAGATAATACATTCCTTTATGTTTCCAAAGCCAAGGACCTTCTTGATAATTTTTAGATGTTGTCGGTACTTCAACTATTTCACCGGAATATGAAATCATATCCTTGTTAAGTTTAACATAATAAGCGCGGGGATTCCCCCAGTAAAGATATGCCTGTCCGTCGTCATCAATAAACACAGTCGGGTCAATAACTTCCGGACCGTTATGAATAAGAGCTTTGCCGATAGGATCTTTGAATGGACCGTAAGGACTATCAGAGACTAACACACCAATACCTACACCATTAGGCATCGGGCAATAGAGATAAAACTTTCCGTTACGATTGATACATTGCGGAGCCCATGCACCGTTTGTTTCCTTAACCCATTTGAAGTCTTTTAGCGATGCAACAATTCCTCTATCCGTCCAGTTAACCATATCGGTAGAAGTATAAAGTAGCCAGTTCTTCATATGAAATCCTGTGGCATCGTTTTCGTCGTGGCTGGTGTAAAGAAACACAGTATCGTTGTAAACCATCGGTGCCGGGTCGGCCGTAAACTTGGTTTGTATAATCGAGTTGTCTGCAAAGCAAAAAGTTCCCAGTCCAACAGTGAGAGCAGCCAGAGAATTTATAAAGAAATTTTTGATCCAAGAAGTTTTTATTAACATAGCAAATTCTTTCATAATATATAATGCAATAATCACATTAGAGTTTTAGGGTTAATTCTTTTCCATTGTAGTTTACGACTATATCATATTTTTTTACTTCATTCATTCCAATACCATTACCTGGCTTTACTATTACAATCTTGAATTTGCGTTCTTTTAGCATTCCGGGAAACTTGCCCTTTCTTTCACCAATGGTTAAAACTTTCTTCGCATCATCCCAGGTGAAAGTTATTGTAGAGTAAATTCCATTTTGATAATCATAGTTGTCGTTTTCGTCTTCATACAATGTAAACTCACCATCAGCACCAGGATAAATTCTTAATTCAAGATCATCCCATTTTTTTTGGGTCGCATATTCTACTTTCGGACCAATAGGAAGAATTGAGCCTGCTTTCACATATAACGGAATAATATCAATCGGAGTTTCTTTATTAATTTTTTGACCGCCGCTATATTTTTCTCCGGTCCAGAAATCAATCCAATCTGTTCCTTTAGGAAGATATACTTCTTCACTTCCTACATTGCTGAAGTCTCCAACTTTAGTTGTATCGTTACCTTCAATTACAATCCTCGAATACATTGGCTTAGTAACCGGGCAAACTAAAAATGATTTTCCAAACATGTACTCATTATTAATATCAAGCGCAGTTTTATCTTCTGCAAAATCCATTACTAAAGCACGCATCATGCTCGACTGATTTGCAGTAACATTCCACGATGTGGAATAAATGTATGGCAACAAATCATAACGCAGTCTGATATATTTATAAATAGCATCATAAATCTCATCGCCTTTTTTTCCGAACTGATAAATTTCTCGAGGAGCATCAGTACCGTGCGAACGCATCATCGGACAGAATGCACCGAACTGTATCCAACGTGCATATAGTTCTCGGTAATTTGCATCTTTCAATTTTTGTGGAAAGTTCCAAAGAAAGAATCCGCCAATGTCGCTATTCCAATAAGGAATTGCACACAGTGAAAAATTTAAGCCGGCTGAAATCTGGTCTCTTAGTGCGTTCCATGATGCTACTACATCGCCGGACCATGTATCTGCACCATATCGCTGCTGACCTGCAAACATTGAACGCGTAAGAATGAAAACTCGTTTTGCTGATGTAACCGAACGCTGTCCTTTGTAAATGCCACCAACATGCATTAAAGGAAAAGCATTGCGAACTTTGCGAAATGAACCAAGATATGTTTGATCATCAAAATCGGAAGGCTTAACATCCATATGATCCGGTTCCGATGAATCGAGCCACCATCCGTCAATGCCTAATGAAAAGAGATCTTTATTCAAAAAATTCCAGAATATTTTGCGCGCTTCGGGATTGTATGCATCATAAACTCTAACGCCAGATGGATATTTCATATCAGGAGGCCAGACATCCTTTGCAGATAAAGGCCACGTTTTAAAATCAAGCAGCATTCCTTTTTTATTCAGAACTTTATATTGTTCTGTCTTAGGCCCAAATGACGCCCAGACTGAAATAATTATATGTGCATGCATCGCATGAATTTCATCAATCATTTTTTGTGGATCCGGAAATTCAGGATTAAGAAACTGCATTGCATTCCAATAGTAGTTATCTCCCCAGTATTGCCAATCCTGGATTATACCGTCTAATGGCACTTCAAGCTCGCGGTATTTTTTAACAACTCCAACTATTTCATCTTGACTTTTATACCGCTCTCTGCTTTGCCAATAACCATAAGTCCAGAGTGGTTCCATCGGCACTTGACCTGTTAACTCCCGCATTTGAGCTATCACTCCGTCTGCCTTTCCACCGTACATAAAATAATAGTCTGCACAATTGCCGACATCCGATTTGAATGTTGTACTATCCGGGTTGTCGATGAAAAGTGTAGGTGAATAATTATCCCAGAATAATCCGTAGCCCTTTGCCGATAGGAAGTAAGGAATATAATCGTCAGTATTTCCTTGGATCATGCGTAAAGTATCGCCCCGCTGATTCATTTTACCATGCTGCTGCTGTCCCAATCCGTATATGGCTTCATCCTTATCTAAAACAAAAGATTGACTTACACTATAAGTCTTAACCCCCGCATCGTTAAAATTCGTAAAAGCTATGCCGTCTTTTTTCTCTTTTAACAACGGCACTCCAGCAGATGTAGAAAAAGATATTTTCCCATCCTTCAAGTTAAGTTCAACCTGAACTTTTTCGCTTTTTAAAATGATGTCGTCTCCTGATTGCTTTATACTAAATACTGTTTTATGAGGAATCTCAATTACCGAAAGGCTTTTCTTGGTAAAGGACTTGTCTTCAGGAAATTTTATTATCCGAACTGTAGATGGATTATAAAACTGAATTTCAACGTTGAGAGATTTAATCGTCGTCTTAATTCCAAGCTTGGTTTTCTTAAAAGATTGAGCATTAGATGCAGCATCCAATATGAATACTGACAATGCTGCTATTAAAAATATTTTTTTCATATCATCACTCTATCTAATTCTTATTTTCTGATTCTTGAAGCAGCTTTTTCAATACTTCAAATTTCTCCATGGTCGTAATAGGTATCGGTTCCATTTTATCTCCTAGTTCCATGGTCTCCGGCGGTGATTTTCTGAAAGAAAGCCATTCCGGTAATCCCTTACCATTTGGATTTCCCGTCGAGATGAAGTTTATCCAATATCTCGTCATTGTCTGTTCAATATTGTTGTCTTCTGCTGTCCATGGTCGTAGCGACTGGTTCAAATTGTCGAAAACATAAGGCAGTTCAGATGAATGAAATACCTGATATCTCTCCCTGGTAGTTCCAGGCTGCGGATGCGTAAAGAGGTACGTGTATAATTTTGTTTTGCAAGTCTCTTCACGCTTCAATCCCCACAGGTACATCGAAACGACCGAAATATCGCGAGCTAATTCTTTCTGCGATATTACTGCTTCCTCCTGTGTCGAAGCAGGATAAAGTTTCAGGATTTCATCTGCTTGTGCACCAGCCTGTTGCCTTACCTGTTTACGAAACTCCGCCTCTGGAATCTTACCATAATTATTATTAAAGCTTCCTTCATCTGCAACCCAGCCGGTTATAGTAGCAACATCGTTTTGTTTTCCTTCTTTGAATATTTCATCTGCACTCTTTGGTAAAAACCATCCATCGACGATAGGCAGAAAATGAAATTCTTCTTTAGTCGAAATATCTATTAACTTCGCAGCCGGCATCGCCCTTAATTCAGCCAATGTTCTGGCACCGATAGCCTCTGTGAATTTCATTCCAAGTTTTTCCATAGATTCAAGACTGTCTCTCGGACCAACTTCGTCGCCTGTTCCGCTCTCTGCAATTGCTCTAATGAAAAGACCTTTTACAAGTGGCGAAGCTGTCAAGTAATTTACGGACGATGCTCCTGCAGACTGCCCCATAATTGTAATTTGATTCGGATCCCCACCAAAAGCTGAGATGTTCTTATGGACCCATTTAAGCGCAGCCACTTGATCAAGAAGTCCATAGTTTCCCGATGAATTATGCTTAGATTCTTTTGTTAATTCTGGCAATGCGAGAAATCCAATCACGCCTACCCGGTAGTTAATCGTGACAACAACTAAACCTTTTTTTGCAAGGTTCTCTCCATTGTATACTGGGCAATTGCCCGATCCGCCGGTGAAGGCACCGCCAGGAATATAAATTACAACGGGACGTTTTTCTTTTGGTGACTTCGCCGCAGTCCAAATATTCAGATAAAGACAATCTTCACTAATTACACCTTGCGGTTGGTATTCCGGAGTCCAGGGACCTAATTCCTTTACCATTATTTGCATCGGATTCGCCGAAAACTTGTCTGCTTTTCTTACGCCTTTCCAATGTGCTGGTGGCTGAGGCGCACGCCAACGCAATTCACCAACTGGCGGCGCTGCATACGGAATACCTAAATAAACAGCCACCCCATCTTCCTTAGTTCCCTGCAGCAACCCTTCCTCTACTTTAACAGGCGAAGGCTGCTGTGCAATTGCGATATCGGCAATAAATATTATAAACAACGAAAAGAACAAAGCTAAATGTCTCATACAATTATTGCTTTTATCTGAATGTTTATCCATCTACCTTTAGTTTTTTAGAATCATTACAAAGAAAATAATAAATACAACAAGCTTCAATTATTTAAAGATAGTTATAAAAAAAATTTTTTTATAACCCTGATAATCATTTTGCCCATGCTTTTCCTTCAGGCGATCTGCGCCACTTAAAATAAGAATCAAGAACCTCAAGCGATTTAGCACTTGGTACAGGCCCCATATGCGGTATTCCGCTAAAGTACATTACTTCCGGATTTTCATTACTGAAGGCTTGCCATTCTGGCATCCCTTTACCGTTGGGATCACCGTATTTGGCAAAGTTTGTCCAATAGGTAGCCATATCGCTGGATATTTTTAAATCAGTTTTAGTTATGTTGGGATTGGAAGAACTAAGATGCTCGAAAACATAAGCAACTTCTTGCCCGTGTGGTGAACCGAATCCGTATAGTAGTGAATCCTTAGGGTAATTAGGATGCTGGTCAAAATAATAATAGAATACTTTTGATTTCCCTATCTTTGATTCAAGTTTAGCCCAGCTCCATGTTTGCCATCCGAAAGCAGCATCGCGAGTAAGATCCCTGGCAGTCTTAGCAACCTTTCCGTTGCCCGAAGGATAGGCTTTCAACAATTTCTCTGCGAAAGGTCCGTAACGTTTCTTGACAGCCGCAATATATTCTTCTGTAGTTTTCGGTGGTGAAAAACTTGCGCCCTCATCCGAATTATATCCAACAAGAATTGGTGTATCGTTAAATTTTCCTTCCTCATAAAGTTTATATTGATCATCAGGTATCACCCATCCGTCTATTATCGGCCAAGCCATTCCTTGTCCGAATCCGGTTGCAGGAAGTTTGTCGGCAGGAATTTTACGAAGTTCTGCAATGGATGAAACTCCTGCTCTTTTGAGATATGCTTCACCGTCCTTTTCGGCATCAGCCAGCAGTTTCATATTTTCGCCGGGATAAGTAGTTTTACTCGGAGGTCCGAACGAGCCGCCGCTTTCGGAAATAGCTCCTTCAAACAACCCTTTGGCTAATGGTGAAGCGCATAACATGCTCACGGCAATTCCTCCAGCAGACTCTCCAAAAATAGTTACCTTGTTTGGATCTCCTCCAAATGCGGCAATATTTTGCTTCACCCATTTTAATCCCGCAATCATATCAAGCAAACCGTAATTTCCAGATACATGGTGGGGACTTTCAGCACTTAATTCAGAATCGGCTAAAAACCCGAGGGGTCCGACTCGATAAGCAATACTGACTAAAACCACTCCTTTCTTGGCAAGATTAGAACCGTTATAATTTGGATCAGAAGTGGAGCCAAAATTAAATCCCCCGCCGTAAATCCAAACCAAAACCGGAATACGATCGTTTGCAGATTTTGCAGGTGTCCAAACATTTAAATACAAACAATCCTCGCTCATTCCCGTACCCATATTCATTCCTTGAATCGGAGAAGGACCAAACTTATTAGCCTGCTTAACTCCCTGCCATTTTACCGCTGGCTGCGGCGGGCGCCAACGCAAGTTACCTACCGGCGGAGCGGCAAAAGGAATACCAAGATATACCGTTAATCCGTCTTCATATTCCCCTTGTAATAAACCATCTTGAACTTTTAGCGGTGCGGGCTGCTGAGCAATGGCGAGTCCGTCAACTAATATCATAAACATCACAACTAAAAAAATTATTCTTCTCATTAAAATGATCCTTTAAAAAATGTCCAAAAAGTTTAAGAAAAATTATTGCCTCTAATCTTTTCAATCAGAGTAATTTATTTTTTATCCGTTTGAGTTTGCTGCAACTCAGGTTTGGTTATTTTATATCCCATTAATGCAAGCATTTTTTCTGCATATCTTGTTCCGAGCATTCTGTAACCTTCTGCAGTAAAATGCATATTATCCGGCGGTCTTGCAGTACACCCGGCAGATGAAATTACATAAGAGTTAGGAACTATCTCGGGCAGTTTATCGATGATTTTATTCATACTGGCACAAGCACCATGCTCATCTTCATTAACAACTTCGCCGGCAAGTAGAGGAACTTTTTCAGCATCGAGATTTAAGTCTTTGATAAGGTCGTCGTAAATATTTTTAACTCTAAAAGTCCACGTGCTGTCGTTTGTATTTGATTCACCCTGATGCAAGAGTATTCCCTTGATGACACCGTCTTTCTGGGCTTGCTTTGCCATGTCAACAAGATATTGATATGGATCTCCGTCATATTGTTTGATAATACCTTTCATCCATGACGGAGCCGAATCTGCATATGCCTTATATTTATTCTTCTCGAATAGTTCGATTTTACATCCGGCTACAGCCACCACAACAACTCCAACTCTTATATCCTTCGGAAGATTTGCAACCATAGTTCTGCCGAAATAATCTGCCGGACTTAAGCCTGTATGCGGACGACATAGCGGAGGAACTGCAGTATACCAGTGTCCCTTTTCCCTATTTAATTTGGGAAAATCAACTGCAGCTAGTACCTGGAAACGATCGTCAATATTTTTCTTGTCCTGCTCTTCAATTCCCGGAAAGCCTTCCATATTTGACTGCCCGAAACAGATGAAGATATAAAAATTCTTATCCTGCGAAAAAGTCTTTGTCGAAATTAAAAACAACCCCATTACCAAAAGCATAAAAACCCAGTATTTCACTGTTACTCTCCTAAATATTATTTATCAATTAAAAAGGTAATCTGATTATTTAGAATCTATTTATAAAAATTATTGTTTTATTCTTGTCAGTTTCATGTTAACTTTTTGATCCATTAAATCAGCACTTACATCGATCGTGTCGTCATCAAGATACTTACATTTATGACTTATTTTCATCCCGTTAAGCTCAACATCAAATGAAAAATCATTTCCCTTTACAATTCCGTTTGTCAAATCTATATCACCCATTGCCGAAGAATCTATACCGGTTAGTGTATCTCCATCAACCTTAAAAGTAAAAGTTAATTCTGTTTCTCCTTGCGGACCGGAAACCTTACCGATCCAGGTACCGTTTATTTTAGATTCCTCATTAACTCTGTGTAATACTATCGGCTGATCTCCAAATGGCAAAGTAAGTTTGACCCTGTCACTGTCTAACACCCCTGTATGATGAATTTCCTGCCCGTTAACATCAACATCAAATGAAAATTCATTCCCATTTATTTTGCCGTTCTCCAGCGGTAAAGTTCCCATTTGTGAAGTTACATTTCCGTTTAACGAATCGGCTTTAACTTTAAAAGTAAAAGTTAATTCCATGTCGCCGTTCGGAGTATTCATTACACCTTTCCAGCTTCCATCAAGGTTTTGTGCATTGCTGGTTAAACTAAATACTAATAACAAAAGAACTATAATTTTTGCTTTCATTTTTTCCTCCGTGTGATTTTTTAGTCTTTTTTTTAATTGTAAACTGCTGTTAAGACTTACCATTTTAAGGTGAAATTTCAATCGGCAGATTTCCGATTAATTTTTACCAGTTATTAAAGTTCAACTATTAAAGTGAAAGACGAACCGATAAAACCCAGCATTTTTTACAGGTATTTATCTTTAAAGCTTTGTATAATTTTTTAAGGCATCTTAAAGTTCCATCTCGATTTATCGCTCTTCGGGTCGAACTTAGCCAGAGTAATTGTACTGACGCCGGCTGCCGTCAGAACCAAAGGTTCTTTTGCATTTGGAACCACCTTTGGCATAATACGATAAGTGCCATCTGTCAGTTGATCGATGCGCCAAAGCTGTTCCGGACTTCCGGTAAATTCAGCAACAGTTACAACCTCTGAATCAGCAGTAGCCGCAAGAGCACGATTCGTTCCTGCAATTGTAATCTTGAAATAAGGAGATCCCGGATAACCGCCGACGCTGTCAACGGGCGTGATCGTCCACTCTTGGTGAGGTCTAACCACATAATCACCTATGCGGACATCGATATTTCCATGAGCCCAATCTTTTGAATCTTCCACCAAGGTCTGTGGCGGAATCGGTTTAACCGGCTCGTTGTTATTGATTCTAAAAAAGGGCATGCCTCCGACCATCCGGACAAAATCCACGGCAAGTTCAAGAGCATGACCGCTACGTTCGGATTGAATTTCAAATGTACCGCCCTTAAAATCATCACCGGCAACGGGCCAGCCATTTTTCCAAAGCAACGGCTGTATAACTAGCACGCTTCTTCCGCTCCGGTCGAGATCGGCTTCATAATGACATGAGAATTTCTCAACTCCGTCACCCAGATCAAGCAGACCGAAGTGACCGGCTCCAATCAAATGTCCATGTGCACCAACTAAGAATTTACCTCCGCCTTTGAGCATTTCAACTCCCATGTTGTCCACATAAGGTCCGGTAACTTTTCTTGAGCGTCCGACTACAATGTTGTAAGTTGAGTTGGGACCGTCGCAACATGTGCCGTGAGTGCCAAGCAAATAGTACCAGCCGTCGCGGTACATCATAGCCGAAGCTTCACAGTCGATTGCAAGGTTCACGGGCTTATTGCCTGAGATGCGTTTTCCGGTTTTAGGGTCAAGCTCAACAAGTCTTATAAAACCGAAATAAGTTCCGTAAGAAAGATATAGCCTTCCATCTGTAGGATCAAGAAGGAATGCAGGATCAATTGCATCGCAGTCTTCTTCACCATCAGACGAGGCAACGACGGTTTCATCTTTAAACCCGAAGTCCGGCGATTGGGGATCGAGCGTCTTAGTCCACATAACATAGATATTACTGGCATGCCCGCCGGCTAATCCTCCTCCGCCTTTTGCATATGCAACATAATAACGATTACCGATATGGATAACATCCGGTGCCACTCCACCGCCGGGACGCACAGCTCCGCTGTTCCAAACCCAGCCGTCCTCGGAAATCAAGCCTCCGCCTCCTGTACCGAAAGTGTAATATTTGCCATTGCACTTTACAATGGTTGACGGATCATGAATATAAGGTTTGCCTATCTGAGCAGAAACCGGACATGATAAATATAAAAAAAACAGTACAGTAACTGTTAAATTCAGAAAACGAAATTTCATAAAATCGCCAAAGACAAATAGGTTAAGATCAAAAAAAGGATTACTCATTTGTTTCCTTCCTCTTTAATGTTAATAGTAATATTTTTTACCGGATTTCCGCTCTCATCAATAAAGCGAACGCAGAAATCACTCATACCCGGACCGTTGATTACTGCACCTCGAATTATATTCATTCCTTTTTTAAGTGTAAAACGTTTTGATACACAGTCATCCATAACCATACGTCTGTCACCGGATAACATTACTGCTCCCTTGCCATTAAGCCACCACATGGAAGCAGAATTGGAGCCGACAGCCATACGAACATTCTTCATTTCTTTTGGACTATTAACTACAGTAACAGCCCAGAACAATACGCCGTAAATCTGCTTGTGCAGTCCGTTGGCAAAGCGGAAAAGTTTTACGTCAAATTTAGTTGCATCAAGAGCGTGCCATGTAAGTTCCTGATTTCCGACTTTCACGCTTTCGCCATCATGGGGTATTCCGGAGAATTGATTTGGAAAATACAGTGTATCGAAAGCCTGACGGATATAACTGTCTGTAAAAACAGTGTTGCTGCGGTTTGGTTTGTTGATCGGTTCGAGAAGCAACCAACGTTGCAGAAAACCTTCCGCGTCCGGTGCTTTAGGTGATGAAATTGCCGGCTTGAAATATGGCGCCAAGCTTTGTGCGGTATCTTTTAAGACTGTACTATCGGCTGCATTTCTGTAGCTGCCAGAGTAGCCTTGAATTAGCATGACAACAAAGATACCGAATACCGGTATCAAAATATTGCGTAATATTTTCATTATAGATCCTTTATAAAATTTTAGACTCTTGACCATAAACCGAAATTGAATAATTTAAAAACAATGTCATGCCTTTCTAATAACAAAGTAAGGCTGTTGCGTTAGCTTTGCTGTTAAACCAGGATACAACCACGCATTATCCGGTTTGTCTCTTAATTCAAAATAATATTGTATAGGATATTGCGTCTTTGTATAATTCCCCTGTATTTCTGCTCGAAAGCTTTTTCCATCCTTCTTCATTTCTATTGTTTTAAACCTCTCAGCATGATTTACATGACGATAATAAAGCAATACTGATTTGATATTTTTATCAATTAATATATCTATATTAATAGCTTCACCGGCTTTAAATTTATCCGGCTGTTTATGATTACAAACAGCAGAGTCGCGATGAGGTCGGCCTGTAGCTTCTGCTATTGCAGTCCTTACATTATCCGGCTGAACAGCATTGTTAACCGGAGTTTGTTCCAATATCTTTTTCATAAAATCAATATCTTCATCTATGGCAGGAAGTCGGTCTAACCAATGTCCTCGCAGTACATCAAGCTCACCTACAGTAATATCATGTTTATAAACGTCTCTTGCGATTTCGGAAAGACCAATCCAGAAGTTTCTTGCTTTATGGTTGTATTCTATTGATAATTCCAACGCTCTCCGATCGTTGCCTTGCTTGAATATACCGAATAATATACCGGCTCTGAATTTTGCGCCGAAAAAACGTCCAAGCCCTGCGGCAATAGCGGCATCGATTGCCATCCTACGGAATTCAGGTTTCTTCGTTCCTTTTGATTTGACTTTCGCTACCGCGAGATTTTTTTCCGTCGCTCCGGCAAAGTCTTCCAGCCATTGCGCATATTCTACCGGTGAATATTTTCCGCTGCGCTGTCCTTTCAGCAATTCATCGGCAAATTCGTTAATGCCCGTAAAAAGTTGAGGGTCCATCGGACTTACATTACCGAATACTTTAGGAGATGGTGTATCAAAAAATGAATTTTTATTATCCGGATCGGCAATGGAAAGATTTGTGTAAATCTCCGGCCAGTATAAATTATTTGCTGCCGAAACTCCGTGAGCAGTCAATACGATCGGAAGTATCGGGAACGCATTTGCAAGCGCAGATTCAACAGCCATAGCTCCCGCACCGAATTGATTCGAAAGATAGCGTCTCCATACATCCGGCTCGGTATCTGGATTGTAAGCCATTCTGCCGAAGACTCTGTAGCTGTATAGATATTTTTGCCAATCCCATTTTGGTTTTAATGATTCGTCAAGATAGGCGCATCTTCCTCCGGCAATACCTGATCCGCGACGTCCTTTGAAAGAAAGCGGCTCCATAAGTTCGGCACCAACACTTCCACAGAAACTGAATGCTTTTGAGTATGCGGCGCTCATTTCGGGACTGCCCCATAATAACAATCGCTGTGTTCCCGGCCAGATTCTGTGCAGAACTTCATAACCGCGGTCTTCTTTTAATAAATCAGCGTAACCGTATCTTGTAAAACTTCGGGAACCCGCACTCAAATTCAGTAACCCTTCTGCTTTTTGATCCTGCTTCGGGATTTCAAAAGCCCTGATATCGCCCTGATGATAAGGCAAACCAAGATGTTCTGCCCAAAATTTCGGAGAGACTTTTACCGGCATACCGGTAGCAAGGGCAATATCTATTATCTCCTGAGTTATTCCTTTGGCGTGCATATCTATCTCAACCTTTCGACCGCAGGTTGCAACGCCGTCAAACACCGTCTTCCAGAAATCATAACTTCCTTCTTTTACTCCGCTCTCGCCGTGTATGCGGAACGTTATACCGCTGATTGAAAGACAGGTTTTTAAGAGCTGTCTAAGAGCATCTCGGCAGTATGGACCTTGCGTTTCGGGCGTTAAACCTTCTACCGTATAATTTGCATTCGGGCTGTCGATCCATTTATATCCGTGCATCCAGATACCCAGTTGAAACTGAATGCCCCGGGCGGCAGTTTCATCACTTATAAATTTTAAAGTTTCCAGATTTTTTTCTCTCTCCGAATCGGGCAGTTGGGGAACTCTGACATTGAATCCTGGAACAGATAAAAGAAACGGATAGGCAAAAAGGAAATAGGCATCGGTTATATTCTGAAGAAAATCGTAACCGATTCCGAAACTCAAATTGAAGCGGTTGATCCGCTGGATTGCTAACATTGTTAGATATTCTTTCCACATCTCACGGTCGTAATACCAGGGTTTATCTTCTATCTCGCTTACAAAAAGTCTATTTACGCTGCGGATGACATTTGCGGGCTGTTCCACAACAGGTTTATGAATACTTATGGAATCAATCGGGTCATTCGAATATTTAATTCTATCCACAAGCTCGAGCAAAGCATAGACAAGCCCGCTAACATCATATCCGCAGGCTAATAAAATTTGTTTGTCACCTGATCTTATCGGTACAAGACCGAGCGCTTCCGCTGTATCGGGAATTTCTGTCTTAGCTTCCTTAAGTAACCGACGTGCAACCCAAAAATCCGCGCCAGCCGCAACAATAATTAAATCACCGCTTCGTGCTTTTGATAATTGACTGCATTTAAAAACATCTATTTCTTCGGACCGCAGGGATTTCTCAAGTTCCTTTGCCGCCCACTGCGAAGGTCCCGAACCTGCGGTCGAATCGCCGGGATCGATAACCAGTGAAACACCTTTCAAGTTGAAACCGAAACTGCCTAAAGAAGAAATTCCCAGAGCAGAAATTCCCGCTATCTTCACAAAGCTACGCCGGCTTATACTCTTTTGTTCATTAAACAATTCCGAACTCATTATTTATACTTAATACTTTTTTAATTAATATTTTATTTTCTTGAATGATCTTACTTTCTTGTCATATCATTTCGAATAATTTCATCCAGGTTGTAAACCGGGCGTTCTATATCATAAGGTATCGGAATTTTACTGAACTGCTGGAAGTAAAGCAGACAAGCATCTTTCCATAATTGGGCATTAATACATTGGCTGCGGAGCTTTCTTTGCACTTCGGTAAATCGCTCCGAATCAATGTAAGGCTGAATCCTGTCCCAGGTTTTCTGAAATCCGCGGACTTGGTTTAGTCCTTTTTCGTAATGATAGCATAACGCTTCCCACAGAGTACGGCCGCTCTTCATTTTATAATCCCAGGAAAGATGATGAAACCATAACAAATAAATTTCCGGACAGGTTTTTACGTTATTAAATATTGATCTTAAAGGCTCGTGGTACTGGCTTACCGCATTGGTGCCGGTTTCTGTTCTGTCAAATCCTATTCCGATTGAATCGGCTTGATGATAATAGGGCGCAGTCCAATCTTTTCTGACACCTTTCGGCGCCCACCAAGGTCCAGGACCGTAATGAGTATTCGGTGCAAAGAGACAATGTAATCCGAGCGGCATCATATAATTGACCGCAGCTTCGCGACTGTCAAGCATCATCTGTTTTACCGGTTTTAAAAAATTCACCGTCCAATCAGCATTAATGGTTTCATTCATGCCTTCATCGTTCCCAGAAATTCTTTTGAAAGTAAGTTTTATCCATTCGTCGGCAATTTGTTCGCTTGTTAAATTGTCGTTCCAGGCGAGACGGCCAAACGCGTACCAGTTGGCTTGCGCAAATTCATGACCGCACCAGTTTGTATCGGATCCTATATTGGAAACTCCGGCAATAGCGGTATACTTTTGAGGATAAATACTTCCGTCGGTGCAGCGGGCAACAGTACTTCCCTTGCCTTCCTGGTAAGTATCGCTCTTTAAGAACTCTTCCCACATCGTTGATAAAAATACTAGGTGAATTGCCTGCCCGAGATATTCCTGTGTGACTTGTAATTCGGGCATGAGTGAAGTTTTTTTCATTGCTCCGAAGAGGGGACTGAAAGGCTCGCGCGGCTGAAAATCAACTGGACCGTTCTTCACTTGAATAATTACATTGCCCCGGAATTTTGCATCCAGCGGCATAAACTCATCGTAAGCCTGCTTTGCACGATCATCGCCAGATGCGTTATAAACAAAAGCCCGCCACATAACCACACCGTTATAAGGTCTAAGAGCATCAGCCAGCATATTCGCGCCGTCGGCATGAGTACGACCGAAATCCTGAGGACCGGGCTGGCCCTCGCTGTTGGCTTTTACAAGAAACCCACCAAAGTCCGGAATCAGTTCATAAATTTCATTCACTTTTTCTTTCCACCATTTTATTACTCCGGGATTCAAAGGATCTGCTGTTTTTAATCCGCCGATTACCATAGGCGAGGCGAAATTAATTGAAAGATATGTTCTTATTCCATAGGGACGAATTACATCGGCGATTGCTTTCACTCTGTTGAGAATACCTAATGTCAGCATTTGCGGAGAAGCGTTGACATTATTTAACACGGCTCCGTTAATACCGATTGAAGCATTTGCGCGTGCGTATTCCAGCCATAAGGTTTTATCTTTTTCAGTTACGACTAATGAATCCTTTCCTTTACGCCAAAATATGGAAGGTCCCGCATAACCGCGCTCAATTGTCCCGTCAAGATTATCCCAATGATCCAGTAGCCGCAGTTCAAAGGAAGGATTAATAATCTCTTCTCTAACCGTCTCACCAGTCTGCTGGCGGCGTAGCAAATCGTACACTCCGTATAAAATTCCCAAATCAGTATTTGCCTGTATTTTGTTGCTGCTTAATTTAAAGCCATCTTTTTTTAATAATTTGTTTTGTTTGATAATAAGTTTTATCGTTGCTCCGGATTTTCCCTGCCAGCCTTGTTTCAATTCATTCTTTGCAATGTTAATCGTAGGAGAATTTTCAGAACATACTATGTTTACCGGACCATTGCTTTTAGCCCGGAGCCATAAACGATGACCGTTTTCAGCAAGCAGATTAGTCCCGATAAAAAGTAAAATTAAAATATAGAGGTATCTTTTCACGTCAATCCTTAATTATGAGATGAAATCATTTGTTTATACAAAACCGGATCTAATTCTTCCAGCCCGGTAATGCTGTGCAGATGATTCGCCGTAATCCAGGGCAGCCAGAATCGATGCGAGCCAACGCCACGACCGGCGCCGCCAGGCCCCATTCTAAAGTTTTCCTGCTGCCATCCGGCACCCTTCAAATCATAGAGCCGACCGGGAATTGCGACCATGGATTTGGTATCATGCAGCAGAATAAGGGCGACATCAAGATAATGCCGGTCGTCTGTGTACTTAAATAATTTTGCATAAGACGGAACTGACCAATCCAAATATTCATCCGCACCTCCTGCAACGCGGGCAGTTATTCCCTGTAGTCCGATTGTTGGCACTCCTTTTTTCCAATGCAGACACGCGTTATCCGCATCAACCGGCATCGGTAGATTCCAGATCCATATCCAGCTTTCGGTATAATCGGCAGCCGCTTTCGCGCGGTCCAGCCACTTGGGATCTTTTGTTGAGTCATAAAGACTAAGAAAAGCTTCCAGGCTTAACATCCCGGCTTCTTTATCGGTAATATTCGGATTGTCGCTTGCACCGCCTACATAGAATCCCCGCTTGCCCCAATTATCCCAAACATATTCTGCTGCGCGAATTGCCGCTTTTTTATATTTTGGATTACCGGTTTCTTCCGTCATCATTATAAGTAACGGCACAGGGCAATAGCTTGTTGTCCCGGTGGATTCCGCCACTTCACTGGTTCCTGCTTTCCAGCGCCGGGGAAAAGATCCATCCTCTCTTTGCTGCAGGATCAACCAATCAACGTAAGACTTAACCCACTTAAACCATTCAGGGTGTTGATGACCGTTAGCGCGCTCTCGCCTATACGCCCACATTACCACGCGCATTCCTTCAGTGGCATTACGAAGCCAGGGCGCAAGCCATTCCTGATGTTCGCCTGTCCAGGGTTTCCCGGTTGCAAGATCATAGCCTGTTGCTTGAAGAGGTATTTGGGAAAGTGCATGAACCATAGAAGAAATAATCGATAAGCCGATCTTACGCATTTTTTTTCCGCGAGCGGTAGTGTCGCGCTCGCTTTCGATCAGCAATTGGTTTGCGCATGAAATATTCTTGCTTACAAAACCCATCCCCGACATTGTCCAATTCCATTGAGGTTTGTTCGTATCAAACGTAGCAATAGCAAAAGGAATTCCGGTGCGTCCGTCTATAGTGGCTGCGACGGATGCCAACTGATCTGTTAGAATACGGCGCATTTGTTCTACATTAATTTCTGTGACTGTCGGCTTCAAAGTGTTCCATGCCCATCGCCAAACATTACGGGTCATATCCCGAAACAACTCGTTTTGACCGAATCTGAAACTCACTTCATAGCTATGATGAACACCTTGCGTAATAGGATGAAAGCGTCGAATCCATATTGGCTTTTCAGATGCGTTGGAACCGAACTCGTAAATATTTGTTGTACCCGGATACTTAAAACCAAACTCGATTGGTTTATCTTTAGACTGCCAGACACCAAAAGCACCGAATTTGAATCTTGCATCGGTCATAACATCTTTGGTAAGTTTTGTTTCTTCAACTGTTGATTCGCCGTTAGGTGAAGGATCCAGCATAGCAACCGAAGAACCATTGTTGAAAGAAAGCGCAAACATCGGCGCTGGCAGAATATCTTCGCGCATAAAGAACTGATGCGCGGCATAATTTAAAGTACCGCCCGGAGAACGGTCGCCGTCATAAGTCGGATCGCCGTACAAAGCACCAGGCGCTAAACAATTTACTTCTCTCCAATTTACCGATGAATCAATTTTAAAAGTGATTGACGAATTGAAAACGTCGGAAGAGTTTCCCATAACATCCACATTCCTCTTCAAGGAAATTACTGCTCCGTTCAAACTCCATTTATCTATTATATGAAATGCAACATTTTTATCGTAAGAAATTTCTGTTTGCGCTATAACACCGGAAGAAACTTGCTGAATTGTTTTATAGCCTGCAGCAAGTTCGCGAATGTCACCGCCGGATTTCAATATCTCTATATGTGCAGGATTAAGTTGTGTTATTTTCGGAGTGGAGCCGCCGGAAATTTCAATGCCCCAATCGCCATTTGAAATTCGTACAAACGAAAATATCTCGCCCCACTCCAGACTTCCGAGATTTACTTTGACGTTTTGCTGAGCAATAATTCCCGGTATTATAAGAAACATCCAAAGTATAACTTTTTTAAAAAACATATTTTAATTCCTCCGATTGTGCCGGCAGCTAAAATTTTTTATTGAAGATTCAGTTTGATTAATGAAACAGCCTGCCTCGGCAACTGCATTTTAATATTAAGCTGATTGCCATTAATTTTTACGGTTTTTGGTTTACTTAGCATTTCAAGCTGACCCGTTTTTTCAAGTTCCTTTATTTGCTCCTCAGTCGGATTTTGGGGAGAGCCCATTTTTCTCCATACCTGATAGGAGTTGCTGTGTTTGCTGTCTATTCTGTAATTATATAAAACAGCGGTTTTAGCGGAAATATTTTTTATAGTCAGATTAACCGGCGATCCGTTATCGTGAACATCCTTATCATGGTAATTCCACAACAGAACGGTGATCTTATTTTTTGATCTCGAAGCCAGGGCATTGATATCGGTTTTATCACCGCGTACGCCGGACTTGCAGATCGATTTGAAATCATAAGCGAAATTACCTTCGACGGCAAGGCGTTCTTCTCCCATCATGCCGAGCATCCTGAAAACATTTAAGACAGGTTTATCGACACCGTTAGTTGCAAGATCGCGGAGACCGAAAAACCATGGCTGGTTTTCAAATTCGAACGACCAGTTTAAAGCCGCTATAATATGGGTTCCGTAGTAATCATTTAAATCGTAAATGCGGGCTAACGATGCGGCAGTATAACTTGAATACATAGTGCCGTTGCGGTAAGCGTTTTCCGGATTGGTATTCACTCCGCAGGCAGCGCAGCCTTCGGGGTCGGATTCTCCGATTATAACGGGAAGATTTTTAATTTCGGGAATCGAAGATATTGTTTTAAGAGCTTCGTTTATTGTTTCAAGCTGATTCTGTATTCCCATCACAACAACGCCGTTAACAACTTCGGGAGAACCTTTCGCATGGAAAGCAATAAAATCAAGCGACGCTCCTTTTTTACCGGTTGCGGCGTTAACTCCATTTAAACAATGATTAATAAATCCGATAAAAAAATCATGCGAGAATCCGGCTAAATGCGGTCCGCCCATTTTTGCGGTCGGTAAAGCCCGTTTAACTGCATCGGAAGCGTAGTCGTACATTTTGCAGAATGTTTTCAATTGATCATCCGCCTGGAGATAACCGATATTCGGTTCGTTCCAAACTTCCCAGTACCAGCTTTCAACTTCGGTTTTTCCGTACCGTTCAACGCAGTGCTTTACCCATTGATAAATCAGCTCAGACCATGTTTTATAATTATTAGGCGGATAAGCCCAGCCGGTAAATAATTTGGAATTTTTATCGGAAGCGTTCCAGTTATGTTTATAAGGTTCGGGATGAGAAGAAAGCGCCTCAGGCATAAACCCGATTTCTGCCAGCGGTTTCATTTTAAAATAAATGTAGGTATCGAAAATACTGTCAACAATACTCCAATTATAAACCGCGTTACCGTTCTTGTCTTCGGTGTACATGTTTGTTGAACCCCATTTAAGAGCCGGCGTTCCGTCACCCGTAGTCATAAGATTATGAGTTCGGATATGAACAGGAACAGGACTCAACTCGGCAAGCTCGCCTAAAAGCTTCTTTCCGTTTTTCATGTATGTGTAATTCGGTTCATCGTAACCGTACCAAGCCCAAATAGGTTTGAGCTCGCCTATTATTTTACCGGCGTCTACGATTATGTTCACCGTCTTATCCTGGGCGTAACAGGAGATACCGAAAAATATCATTATCAATAAAAATTTTATTTTCATTTTTCCGGCTATGATTTATTTACACTAAATACATCCGCATATTACGTTATTAATCTTTCTTTGTTTTTATATAATCCGGGTCAAATACAATAGTAGCTTCACCGCTTGTTACTGCCATCGGATTAGGACAGCCGACCTTCTGGGAATAAGGTTTCGCTCCAGGAGCGATACCTTTAACCAAGCCTTCAGCCAATTTTAGCATCGAATCAATATAGGATTTATCAAAAGCTTTTTTAACGTAAGGATAATGACCGCAATAAATTTTCGTTATCCCGCTGTCCATTAACTTTTCCATTTTCAAACAGGAGTTGACATAGGTCTGCATCGGAGAGAGCGGCTTGAGCTGCAGCCATACATCATGAGAACCGAATGCATCGCCTGAATAGCAGATACCATCTTTTCTATCAAGTAAAACAATTGAACCTGGAGTATGACCGGGCATGTGGCTCACTTCTATTTTTGTTCCGCCGAGATCAAATATATCTCCGTCTTTTACATAATGAATCATCCCTTTATAATTTTCACTCAATAAAACCGTATCGGCTGGGTGCATCCATATCTCTTTAAAGAAATGAATATTGCCAGCATGGTCGTGATGGGCATGTGTTATTACCACCATCAACGGTTTCTTGGTGATAAGACTTATGATAGAATCAAGTTTTGCTATCTTTGTTCCGGTATCTATCAATAAAGCTTTTTTTGTCCCTTCAACAAGGTACATTGTAGTTTTATCGTAAGTCTCAATTACCCACATATTCTTTTCAAGTTTTGTAATAGTGAGCTCTTTATTTTGAAAAACCTGTCCAACTGTTTTAAAGAAAAATCCAAAGCAGGTAATTGCAATAGCGATATATGTAAATATTTTCATATTGATTATTCCTTAAATAGTAATTTTAATTTTATATTGAATTTCTTTTATGTTTTAAATTCATTTAAATATAACACTTCTTAATAATGTTACCAGCCATTTAAAACGTTAGAAGAATTATTAAACTTCATTTAATTCAATTAGCACGCTCACTCAGTCTTAATAACAAATCCGCCGTAAGGATGCATTGTAATTTTAATTGAAGATGAAAAATTAACATCCCGCTTATCAAAACCTTTTGAATTCTCAGAGTCGGTTATAATTATTCCTTTGGTTGATTTAATTATAAAAGATAAGTTCAATTTTAGATTACGTTCTGAATTTTCTCCGTTAATACCAGCAATGTACCATATATTACCGGCTCTTCTTGCAAGTACAACGAACTTACCGGGATAACCGTCGACAAATTTTACATCATCCCAAGTTCCCGGTAATGAACTCATATACTCCTGCACATAGTCTGGTTGAGCTGCCATTCCGTATGGTGTTTCAGCAATATGCTGAATGCCAGATGTGAAGATGACCGATAAAGCTATTTCAAAGCCGTCGGTAGTTCTGCGCTTTATGTTAGGAATGCCTGAAAAGTTTACCGGTGTAAAGTCCATCGGGTCAAAAAGATTTCTTTCAAACGGAAGCATTGCACAATGTGCAGGTTGATGATCAGCATTGTCCTGCGCAAAAGTAACATATTCTTCTCCTCTAACTGCTTCCATACTAACCAGATTAGGATATGTTTTGTACCATCCTCTTGGGAAAGTACAACCATGAAAATCTACAGCAAGATTATATTTCTCCGCATCCTTTAAGATATCGATATAATACTTAATCATAGACTGTCCGTCACCGCCGAAGAAATCAACCTTAATACCGCCAATACCTATGTCTTTTAATTTTTGAAACTCTGCTATTCGGGATTTGTGTGTTAGCAGTTTGCCGCGCGGTGTTTGCGGAGTCGTATTCCAATCGCCCGCGGAATTGTACCATAATAAAATTATTACGTTTTTTGTTTTAGCATAATCTGCAAGTTCTTTAATCTTATCATACCCGATTTGAGTATCCCATAATGCATCTATCAGGCAATATCTCCAGTGCATGGAAGATGCAAAATCAATATAACGCTTTTGCACATCATACACTGTTGAATCATCTTTTAAAATAACCCAGCTCCATGATGCAATACCTGGCTTAAGCCAAGAAGAGACATCATACTTTGCAGGAGCAGCCAAATCTGTTTCCAAAGTTGATTCAACAAGACCTCCTAGGTTATCCGATATTACAATAATGCGCCAAGGAGTATACCAGGGCAAAACCGATTCGGGTAAAACAGGTTCGCCATCTCTGCCTTCCTGCGGCTCCGGGAATTGAACGGAATATTCTCCGTTAGGTGACAACCAGCTTAAACGCGATCCACAATAGTTTGTGTCTAAGGCAGTTTCCGTAATCGAAATCCAGTATTTCCCCGAATGAAAAAGTGCAGGCATTACCCATCCCGCCTGGTAAGGAGACGGGGTTCCCACAGGTATATCCATTTTATAATATTCCTCATAAGACGGTTGAGAAAAACTCCAGCCGGTCCTTGCATCGGGGCAAGGCTGAAGAAAAGCTTTTGCCGAAGGTTCAAAATGATATGAGGTTAATTCTTTGTATATAGTTAAAGCCTTATCCGTCTTCCCGGGAAAATAATATCTGAAAGCGACACCGTCATTTGATACCTGGAAAATAATTTCCATTATTTTTGAATTTCCATTCTTTAAATAAAAAACGCGCCTATTTCCTGTGTAACTGCAATTCTTCCGCTTGCCTTCAAGCAATTTATAATTTTCAGTAACTACTTCTACATTCGAAACTGAATCGAGCTTTAAATTGGTAGAAAAGTCCTCATCACTTCGAAGTATTCCTAATTTAGATTGCTTTAGAATAGTAGAACCTCCGAAAGAAACTGAATAAACCGGCGCTCCGGATGAAGTAAGCCTAAAGTCGACGGAGATTTTATCGTTAGGACTTCTTAACGTATAATTTTCAACGCAAAATGCATTCGCAATAAATACTGCGAATATTATAAACAATACTAATTTTGTTTTCATTGGCATTCTAATTTTCCTTTATTTATCTAAAATGTTTTCTATCTAAAATGTTTTCATTTTTTTCAGTACTCAACACACTGCTTTGTCCAGGTGGGACCATTAATATAGAACCTTCCGTTCTTAAAATGCACAGGTTCAATTCCCAGCTGGGGAACTTTTTCCCATGGTTCCAGATCAGAACAATATGGATAAGGACGTTTATCATACATTAGTAAATGACATGAACTCCAAAGTTTGCCATCGGGTCCAATGAATATTACATTACTTGCTGCTTCGCAATACGGATCCTCAGTGTCCTGGTATTTCAGGTTTGCATACCCGCCTTCAACTGCTAGGTCGGGGCGGTATCCTTTTTTCCGAGTGCCGAAGATCGGTTCGCGCGAGGCAAATTCCCAGGGACCGAGCGGTAATTTTGATTTGAGCAAACCTATTTCGTATCCGCGCGTCCATGAAGAAAAAAACATGAAATATGTACCGTCTTTCTTTACGACAAACGGAGCCTCTATACCGCCGATCATCCAATCAGGGTTACCCGGTGATTTTTTATCCAGGAATTTATGAATACCGCCTATGAGTTTTCCCTTCGACAAATCGATCTTTGCCTGGAAGAGTCCGTTGCCGCTGCAATAGAGATATGTCTGCCCGTCGGTATCCTCGAATAAAGTGGCATCATTGTTATATTGGTTTGTCAATGGTCCGTTCACTAGTTTATATGGGCCTGTTACCTTATCGGATGAAAACAACCAGATGCTGTGAGTTTTCATTCCTTTCGGATCCTCTTTAGTAACCATTCCGCTGTTTATGGTCAACCAGAATTTATGTTTGATGAAATGAATTTCCGGCGCCCAGAAGCGTCCGTTGTAAGGGCAATCCGGAGGTAGTTTGCTTGCATCGATAAGCCAGCCCTGTTGCCGCCAGTGAATCAAATCATCTGATACTAGCAGACGAACACCGGGATTGTGCCCTATCCAGATAGGAGCGGTTGTTCCGGTGCAGTACCATTTATCGCCTACCTTAATAATAGCATAATCCCTCATAGAAAGAGAAGTGTCTCTTGTAATCGGGTTTGTATAGCAGAATTTTTGTTCGGGAACATTATTATTCGAAACCGTATCATTGTTTATCTGTGCAAAACAAGAAGACGCTAAAGCAATTACACTCCAAAATAAAATCACTTTTCTTTTCATTAATATTTTCTTTCTTTATTGGCTAATCCAGTCAATCGTAACTACAGACTTTGACGGAAGATCAACTTTCAGAATATTATTCTGTATGCTGTACGATGTGAATTTCTGAATATTAACTTTTTTGGACTTACCAAAATCATTATAATCATTATCATTCGGTGGACTAATAATTTGCCCCGAAGTTTTGATTAAATCGGCAGAGTCTCTTAAATCTTTTTCAACGCTTCTATTGTTAGGCGGATCGTATTCATCCATTAATGTTATGTGTTTTTCAAGCCTATCCTGCATTAGCAAGGTATTTTTCATGGTATAGAACCAATCGTTCTCATTGAATTTTGTTGCTGACGTCTTATCGTTCCAGCCGTGACAAAAAGTATAGTAATGGAATGAATAACCCTGGA